>Ga0247841_10000054_pt1 | contig 278190 bp, 220 predicted proteins | sample LaCruzMarch2015__2_FD_192410 | JGI IMG/M metagenome (GOLD analysis project Ga0247841, IMG submission 192410) | Freshwater microbial communities from meromictic Lake La Cruz, Castile-La Mancha, Spain - LaCruzMarch2015_18m | ecosystem: Environmental > Aquatic > Freshwater > Lake | place: Spain... | reverse complement strand
TACTTTTGGATTCGTAAGTGGCTCATTTTCAGCTCCCCCTGCTAGACTTGAACTAGCGACCCTCTGATTAACAGTCAGATGCTCTAACCAACTGAGCTAAGGAGGAATTTGGGAGTGCAAAATTAATCAAAGTTTCATAAAAACCAATAGCTTGCTAAAACTTTTCGCCGAAATAACTTGGCGGCCTCGATTTTCTGTCATACTATTGTGTAACCTTTCGCCCTGTTTACAGGTATAAGGAAGATGAACCATACCTATTGCCTTCGTAAGCATGCCTGATATGATCAAATTTCTGAGATATTCTACCTGCCTCCTGCTGCTCTGTCTCTCCCTCTCCGCCCTCCCCCAAACTCAGGGATCGCTGGGCCGGAGCTTCTTCAGCAACTGGTCCGTCGGCATCAGCGGAGGTCCCAATATCTTTTTCGGCGATCTGAAGGTGAACGGCTTCTGGCCCGTAAGCAGCAACATGGACGAATGGAGGTATGCCGGCACCTTTGCACTCACCCGGCAGCTCAGCCACGTGTTTGCCCTCCGCGCCCAGGTGATGTACGGCGGAATCTCGGGGACCAGCCGGGAGGCTAAAAACACGGTGCCGGGCAACGTTTATTTCGACGGCACCCTCATGGAATTCAACCTCAATACCACCATCAACTTCAGCAACCTCTTCTCAACCTACAAGTCGGCACGGAAATTTTTTATCTACGGAACCCTGGGCGCCGGCTATACCAGCTGGGACACCCGGCGGAAAAACCTGGTCACCCACGACATCGATACCGCCGGCACCGGATCCTACGCCAAAGCGGGCGTGGCGGTCATGGGCGGGATCGGGGCCTACTACTCCTTTGGCGACAAGGTGAACCTGGGCATTGAATGGACGCTGCATGGGGTGAATTCCGATTACGTGGACGGCACCAGGGCCGGGTTTCAGTACGATGCCTATTCCATGGCCGCCATCACCCTCACCTACAATTTCAACCGCCGGAACCCCGCCAAGCTCCAGCCGGCCAACCCGGGAAAACCCCTGGGCCCCATGCCCGGAAAACCGGTTCCGCTCCCGGTCATCAAACCTGCAACAAAAACACAAACCGCCAGCCTTTCACCGGGTAAGCTCCCCGAACTTCCCACCCCGCTCGGCTTCCCGGTGCGTGATACAGTAAAACCAACCCTTCCCGAACTGCCGGTAGCCGACACCCTGGTTTACTCCCAGGCTGTATCCGATACCGGGAGTGTGGAGAATGACGAATCGGGACCAATGCAACAGGGACTCACCTTCCGCGTACAGGTATTCGCCTTCAAAACCGACGTGTATACAGCGGCAGACATCAGGGCCAAGCTCAAACTGCAACAGGCGGTTTACAAGGAATTTACCGACGAATGGTACCGCTATACCACGGGATCGTTCACCACCATTGGCGCGGCGACAAACTTAATGAACCAGCTGCGCCGGCAGGGGATCAAAACCGCCTTTGTGGTCAGGTACACCGATGGAATCCGGGTCACCTCCCGGCCCAAATAAGCGGTTGCATCCCCCGGTCATCCTCAAAAATTCGTTATTTTTCCTTTTCGATGATCTGCAGGGCGATTTTGATCCCGTCGGCCGCACTCGATACAATGCCCCCCGCATAACCGCTCCCCTCGCCCGCCACGAAGAGGTTTTCGAACCCGGTGCACAGGCCGTTCTTTTCGCGCAGCGCCTGGATGGGTGAAGAGGTTTTGCTCTCCAACCCGAGCAGGATCCCCTGCCCGTACCCCTTCAGGCGTCGGTCAAAATCTCTGAGCCCCTCGCGCAGGGCATGGGTTATCGGCGGCGGCAACATGTTCCAGAGCGGTGCCGGCCTGAGCCCCAGGGGATAGCTGGTTTCAGGGATCTCGCGGGGCAGGGTGCCCGCCATAAAATCGGGGATGCTGCAGAAGGGAGCCTCAAAGCCATTGGAAAAGGCGAAAAAGGAGCGTTCGAGATCCTCAAGCCAGGCGAGCGCCTCAAGGGGGGTCACCGCCCTCCCGGCCAGCTGGTCGGGGTGGACGCCCGCCACGCAGCCGGCATTGGCAAACCGGCCATTCCGCCGGTATTGGCTCATGCCATTCACAATGTTGATATCCTTGTAATTGGCGGCGGGCACCACCATGCCCCCCGGGCACATGCAGAAGGAGTATACGGGATGCTTCCCGTCGGCCTCGGAGGTGAGCCGGTATTCGGCGGCCTTCACCCCGGGGAGTCGTTCGGTTCCCCACTGGGCCTTGTTGATCAGCTCCTGCCGGTGTTCGGCCCGTGAACCGATGGCAAAATTCTTTGTCCTGAAGGGCACGCCGCGGCCGATCAGCATGCGGTAGGTCTCGTAGGAGGAGTGGCCCGGCGCCACGATAAAATAATCTGCCGGCAGGCTTTCGTCGCCGGCCAGGGCTTCGGTCACCCGCCCCCCGTCTGTCTCCAGGTCGGTCAGGGTGGTTTCAAAACGGATCTCCCCGCCCAGCGACTGGTACTGTTCCCTGAGCCGCTTTACAACGACGCGGAGGTTGTCGCTTCCCACATGCGGGTAGGCCATGTAACGGATCTCGGGAGGGGCTCCGGCTTCAATATAGGTCGAAAGAAAAAAATCGCGCTCCCGTGAGATGTGCTTCGACCGCGAGGTCAGCTTCCCGTCCGAAAAGGTGCCGGCGCCCCCTTCGCCAAAGGCATAGTTGGCCACCGGGCTGAAGGCGCCTGTTTTTTCAAACTGGGCGATGCCCCGGGCGCGACCCTCCACGGCGGCGCCCCGTTCGAGCAACACCGTGTCAAACCCGGCCCTTTGCAAAACCAGGGCGGCAAAAAATCCTGCCGGCCCGCTGCCGGTGATCACAATGCGCCTCGCTCTTTTTTTGTAGGGGATCTCCAGGCTTGCCCCGCTGCCGGGGTCAGCCCCGCCCAGGGCATCAGACCAAACCCCGATGCGCATAAGCCAGTGAATCTGGCTTTTCTTGCGGGCATCGAGGCTCTTGCTTTCGATCTGCCAGGTAAATTCAGCCAGCCGCAACTCCTTCGCGATCCGCTGTTTCAGTTCGGCATCCGAATATCCTGTCGGAACTTTGATTTCAATGGTTTTAAACCCCATACCTCCGGTAAACTGATTTTCTGTTGTGAAGGGCAAATTTAGTTTAAAATTTTTCATCATTTTTTTCGTTATCTATGCAGTCCGGAATACCAGCATGCTGCAACGTTTATTCTTTTTCTGCTTCCTGTTTTTTCTTCAGATCCACGGATTCCCCCAGTCTGATCTGAATTTAAGGCAATCGGCGGTCACCTGCCTCCGAAAGGGGGATTACATCGGGGCGCTGAAATACCTCAATGTGGCCATCCAGAAGGAGTCCTCGGTTCCGGAGCTCTATTTCCTTCGGGGATATGCCAAATATGGGCTGGATGACTTCATGGGGGCCGAACAGGACTATTCCGTCTCCATTGAATTGTCGCCCTACCTGGCCGATGTGTTTACCAACCGGGCCATCGTAAGGAGCCAGCTGGAGAATTTCAAGGGAGCCATGGAGGATTTTGAAAAGGCCATGGAGATGGATGGAACCAACGGGGAGATCTGGGTTCAGCGCGCCCGGACCAACCTCTACCTGAAAAAAAATTATTCGTGCATTGTCGACTGCAACAAGGCCATTCAGCTTCACTGCCAGGGCGAATCGGTCTACATCCTCAGGGCCAACGCCGAACAGGAGATCAAGCGCTATGCCGAAGCCATTGAGGATCTCGGCCAGGCCAGGAAACTCAACCCGGAGAACGGCTATATCTTTTCACAGCGCGGGCTGGTGTGGATCGAGCTGAACCAGGTTGATTCAGCCATCATCGATTTCAGCCATGCCATCGCCATGGACTCGGCCAACACCTTCGCCCTGTTCAACCGGGCGCTCGCCCTGCTCAAAAAAGAGGACAAGGTGGGGGCCCTCAAGGACCTGAACAGGGTAATCAGGCTGTCGCCCTATAATTCCTACGCCTATTACAACCGGGCCATCGTCCTCATCGGGCTCAATGAGAAGCGGGGCGCCATCCACGATTTCGACATTGTCAGCAAACTCGACCCCAAAAACATCATCAGCTATTATTACCGGAGCAAACTGAAAGCAGAACTCAAAGATTACCAGGGGGCCCTGGAGGACCTGGACAAGACCATCGGGTTGCTGCCCGATTACACCGACGCCTGGTACGACCGCTACGAGGTGAAACTCAAGCTGAAGGACCAGAAGGGGGCCATGGCCGATTACAAGCGCGCCCAGGAGCTGACCGAAAAAAACCATTACAATCCCGACAGCCTCAAGGCCGAACGGAAGGATTACCTGAAGAGCCTGGTCAAGCTGAGCGGCGATTTCGAAGAGATGAACACCCAGAACAGCAAGCTTCAGAACCAGACCATCGACATCCAGCTGAAGCCGGTTTTCAGCATTTTGCTCTGGAAAACAGATTTCGAAAAGGTATTGCTGTACGATGTATACAAGAAGAAACACTACTTTACCACGGTGGTTACCTTCGCCAATCAATCGGGACTCATCGGCGATTCCCTGCTGCGGGCCGAAACCGAGCACCAGACGAAATTGCTGGATTCCCTGGGCCCCAATCCGGATTCCTATTTTAAAAGAGGCGTTTCGTTGTCGCTGATGCGCAACTATTCTCCGGCCATGGTCGATTTCACCACGGCCCTGGCATCCGATTCAACTTATACGGCCGCATGGTTCAGCCGGGCCAATGCACGGTATGAACTGATCCAGGTCATCAACATGCAGGACGACTATCAGCATGAGATCACCATTGGCCGGACAATGCAAAAGCCTCAGACCCCGGGCCTGTCGGCCTCGCTCGAACACACCTACGAAGCGGTGATCCATGATTATGACAAGGCGCTGGCACTCGATCCCGATTTCGCCATTGCCTGGTACAACCGCGGCTTCGTGAACAGCCGCATGGGCAATTACCGTGAGTCGGTCGACGACTTTTCAAAAGCCATCTCCCTCCGGAACGATTTTGCCGAGGCATTCTATAACCGCGGACTGATCAGCATCCTGCTGAACGACAACCACAATGGCTGTAAAGACCTGAGCCGGGCCGGCGAACTGGGGATCCCCGACGCCTACCGGGTGATGAAGCGGTATTGCTATAAATAGCGGGAAAAAGAAAATAATTCACCAGTTCAAATTATTCCATTACCTTTATCTCCTCTTTTTCTCAAGGTGGATATGTCCCCGATGAAAGTCACAAGGTGCTCGTTATTAATCATTCTCCTTTTCTCATTTTCAGGAAAGCTGATTTCACAGGATGCCGCGAAGGTTCTTGACATGGAGTACGGCCTGGACCAGACGCTCTACAACGGGAAAAAATACACCTTCCTGGCCCCGCCGGGAACCACCGGGAACCAGTTCCTTCTGTCGCAGTTGTTTTCACCGGGTATCGTCACAGTGAGGGGCATCCGGTATGAGCATGTCTCCCTGAATTATGACATCTTCAACCAGCAGCTGCTGCTCCAGTATGCTGATGAAAAGAGTCCGCTGAACATCCTCGAGGTGTCGAAGGCGTGGCTGCAGGGGTTCCGGATGGCGGGAATGAACTTTGAGCTGCTCAGCCTGCAGCAGGAGCCACAAATATACCAGGTGCTGGGAGAGGGGCCGGTGAGGATACTCTATTTCTGGCGGAAGAACATGAGCCTGAATGACATTATCGGGGCAAACAATTATGTTTTCACCCCCACGGTGAGAGATTCCTACGTTCTGATCAAAGGGCAGTTAAAACCCTATACCACCAAACACAGCCTGATCAAAATCTTTGACTCCGCCAAAAGAGGGGAGATAAAAAATTACCTGCGTAAAAACAAAATTAAGGTGAAAAAAGCTTCGGACAAGACCATGTCGGAGGTGATCAATTTTATTGGCAACATCAAATAAAACCATGAGCCTGCTGCTGTTCCTTCATCTCTTGTTTATCGGCCATCCCGCCCAGGATAAAGGCCCGGACTCGCTGGTTTCATGCCATTTCAACCAGGCTCCCTTCACCGAATTATGCGATTATATCTACCATGAAACCGGGGTGAGGATCTACTATCGTGACACCTGGGTAAAGGAGATCAAAGTAACCATGGATGCTGATAACATCACGGTGTTGTCGGCTGTTAAAAAGGCCCTGGCCGGAACCGGGCTGGAGGTCTCCGAGTGGAACAGCCAGCTGATCATCATGCCCGGGGAGATCCTTCCGGCGGAGTTGCCCCGCTTTGAGATCCAGAAATTGAAAGCCGACACGGCAGGACAGGGGGCCAAGGGGCTTACCCAGAGCGAGGAGCGTTACCTCACCGGGCGCAAAGCCGATGTGCTGCAGATCCTCCGGATAGGAAAAAAAGGAGTGGCAGCGAGCGGTTCCAAGGTGACCATCCTGGGCCGTTTGGCCGAACAGCAAACCGGGGAGGTGCTGATCGGGGCTACGATGTACCTGAAGGAGATCAATGCGGGAACGGTGACAGACCAGAATGGTTTTTTGAGCATGGTGCTGAAGCCGGGACGATATACCGCCGTTTTCGCCTTCATGGGAATGGAGACAAAGAAATATATGCTCGACGTTCTTTCTGACGGGGCATTTAACATCGAGATGAAAAAATCGGCCATCCAGATGAAGGAGGTGGTGGTATTTGGCGACAAGCAGATGAATTTCCGCTTCAAGGACCCCGGCCTGGAGAAGATCTCGGCCAAGGCGATCAAGGAGATCCCGATGATGATGGGTGAACGCGACATCCTGAAGGTTTCGGAGCTTTTGCCGGGCATTGTCACGGTAGGTGAAGGTTCGGCCGGGCTGAACGTCAGGGGGGGAAACTACGACCAGAATGCCTTTTATATCAACAAAATCCCGATTTATAACACTTCGCATCTTTTTGGATTCTTCCCGGCATTCAATGCCGATATCATCAAGGACTTCTCCATTTACAAGGGACATATTCCCGTTCAGTATGGCGGGCAGCTCAGTTCGGTATTCAACATCATCGGCCGGCAGGGCAACCGCAAGCGCTTTACGGCCCGTGGCGGCATCAGCCCCGTGGCGGTCAACTTTTCGGTGGAGGGGCCATTGAAAAAAGACACCAGCTCCTTCCTGCTGAGCGGCCGGTACCTCTTCTCCGACTGGATCCTCCGCCAGATCGACGACCCCGTGATCCGCACCAGCGAAGCCGGCTTCAACGACATCACGGCCGCCTGGAACTACGACTTTAAAAAAAGCCAGCTGTCGCTCTTTGTTTACCACAGCCAGGACCGGTTCAAACTCTCCGACCTCAGCGCATACCGGTACTCCAACAACGGGGCGTCCATCAATCTCAGCCATTATTTCAGCACGGCCCTGCGCGCCAATTTTTCACTCACCGGGTCCCAGTATGCATTCAACACCTCCGATCAGCAGGAGCCGCCCACGGCGTACGAACACTCCTACCGGATCGGCGATTACCGGATCAATGCCGACTTTACCCACGATCTGAATGCAAAGAACACCCTGAATTACGGGGCGGGCATTACCTTTTACCACCTGAACCGGGGAACCGTGATGCCCTTCGGGGATAAATCGGAACGGACACCCGTAGAACTTGGAACGGAACAGGGTGTCGAAAGCGCCCTCTATCTTTCCGATTCCTATGATGTGCTCCCATGGATGAACATTTCGGCCGGGCTCCGGCTTACCCTGTTCAACCCGATCGGACCCAAAACAGTCTACACCTATTATCCCGGGGCCCCCACCGATCCCCGTTACATCAACGACACCCTGCATTATGGCAATTTCCAGGCGATCAAATGGTATTTTGAACCCGACATCAGGGCCGCCATCATTATGCGCACCGATGCAAACGGTACGGTAAAGGTGGCCTTCAACCAGACACACCAGAATCTCTTTGTCCTGAACAATACCATCGCCCTGGCCCCCAATTCACAGTGGAAACTGGCCGATTACCATATTCCCCCGGCCAGGAGCAACCAGATCTCTGCCGGGGTGTTCCGTACCTTTTCACAGAAGGGATGGGAAACCTCTCTCGAACTCTATTACAAGCGAACCGTCAACTACCCGGAATTTGTCGACGGGGCCGATTTTCTCAGCAATCCTTTGGTGGAGACCACCGTACTGCCCGGCAAGCAGGATGCCTATGGCCTGGAGTTCCTCCTCCGCCGGAGCGGCCAGAAACTGGAAGGGTGGATCTCCTATACCTTCTCACGGTCCATCGTAAAGGTTGACGGCGACCAGCCATGGGAAAAGATCAACAACGGAATGGCCTACCCGGCCAACTATGATATTCCGCATGTGCTGAATACCGTGGTTATTTACCATTTCAGCCGCAGATTTACCGCTTCAAGCGTCATCACCTATCAAACAGGGCGGCCGGTAACCTACCCGCTGTCGGTTTACTATATCAATGGCATTCCCTACGTGGATTATTCCAACCGCAATGAATACCGCATTCCCGACTATTTCAGGCTCGACCTCTCCCTTACGATCGAAGGAAGTCTCAAAAAAAATAAATTTCTTCACAACTCCTTTGTGTTCACTCTTTACAATGTGACCGGCCGGGCCAATCCCTATTCGGTTTACTTCAAACTGGAGGATGGGAAGATTAAAAGCTATCAGTATTCTGTAATCGGGGTGCCTGTTTTTACGATCACCTGGTTGTTTAAACTTGGGAATTATGCATCGGATTAAAAATATATTATTCCTGTTCAGTTTGTTCCTGCTGATCTCCTGCATCAAGGCCTATGATCCTAAAATTGATGGTGCGGCAGAGAACAAATATGTTGTTTCGGGAGTGATTGTCAATACGGAGGGCTGGCAGGAGGTGGATGTCTCCCTTTCATCCCCCGTCTCCTCCCCGAAATATATCCCGGTGGAGGGCTGCGATGTGAAGATCTATGATAACACCGGCAATATTTTTCCCACCATCGAACGCCAGCCGGGCAAGTACATGGCCTACATGCAAGCGCCGGACCTCAACCCCGGAACCGCCTACCAGGTGCGTGTCACCACCCCGGGCGGAGAGGAGCTGGTTTCAAGCTACGATACCATGCTCAGGGGGCCCCAGCTTGATTCTGTCACCTATTCCATCGAAGATGTTGCAACAGCCAATCCTGGTGAATCATTGAAGGTGATGCAATTTTACGTGGACCTGAATGCCGTGGGGAATTACAGCAGGTATTATAAATGGGACATCCTGGAAACCTGGGAATATCATGCAGCGCTTCCGGCCCAGTACTACTATGATGGCGCTCCACACGAAATCATCCCTCCTGATTATACCAACAATGTCTGCTATGCCACCGGGCTGGTAAAAAATGTCTTTACCCTCTCCACGAAAAGTTTGTCGCAAAACAGTTATCATCAATTCCCCCTGCACACCATCGACGGAACCACCTCCCGCCTGGCCTACATGTACAGCATGCTGGTCACACAAATGGCCCTGAGTGAGGCCGCCTACAATTATTGGGAGCAGATGCGCATCAACAGCAACGAACAGGGCGGACTGTATGAAAAACAACCACTGGCCATCAAAGGCAACATCGTCAATCTGACCAATCCGGATAAAGAGGTCCTCGGATTTTTTTATTCCTCATCGGTCTCCTCCCGAAGATATTTTTACCACGATGTTGAAGGGATCCCGATGGACTACTACAATTTTTGCTCCCCCTATCCTTTGGGTAAATTCGGCTGGAGGGAGATTTACCCCTGGGAATATCCTGTTTACTTTTATTACAATGAGGTGGGGGCCTTGCGGGTGCTGAACCTTGAATGCGTCGACTGCCGTGCCCTGGGCGGAACCACAACAAAACCGGATTTTTGGCCATTATAGTATGAAAAGAAGCGCTGCAACCTGTTATCTTTTGCTGATTACCCTGACCCTCCTCTGCCCGGGGATCCGGTCACAGGGGCTTGTTGACGGGGCCGCCGGTGAAAGGTTACAGGTGAGTACAGACAGGACCCTCTATGTTGCAGGGGAGAAATGCTTTTTTTCTGCCGTGTTGTTTCATGTGCCGGATATCCTTGGGGAACAATTCAGCCATATCCTCTATTGTGAACTGATCACCCCCGACGGGAAGAAGGTCGCCAGCCGGAAATATACTCTTGAAAATTCTTCGGCCGAAGGATGTTTTATCATTCCCGAAGAGACCATCTCGGGTATCTATTTCCTGAAATTTTATACCCGTTTCATGCGGAACCTCCCCACCGACCAGTATAAATATGTCATGCTGAAGATCGTAAATCCCTTTAAAACGGAGGTGTTGCCGGGAACGGATGTGGCCGATACGGTAAAAAAGGCCGGAACCATGACCCATACTCCTTCCGGCATCCAAACCCTGAATATCCTGCCGGTTAAAAAGAGCTTTTCGCCCAGGGAGGAGATCCGTTTGAGTATTGCGGGGAGCAGCAGAATTGATTCTCTTACCCGGATCTGTTTTTCTGTTGTACCCGAATCCACCTGCGACGACCGCTCCTTCGTCCTGAAGAACAGCGCGGATTCCGGTAAAAATGAGGTTTATATCCCTGAAACCCGCACGCTTTCTTTGTCGGGCAAGTTGATTGGCAGGGAAACAGGGAAACCGGTCCCCAATGCCGTCATCAATCTTTCCATTATCGGGGACAAGGATATCCTGGTGGTCAGGACCGATTCATCGGGAAGATTCTTTTTCGCTTTGCCGGATTATACCGGGAGCAGGGACATCTTCCTGAGTGCCGACGACCTGCCCGGCATCAAGCCTGAAGTGCTTATTGACAACGATTTCTGTTCAAAGCCGGTCAATCTTCCTTCGCCCATCTTTACGCTGAATGAGGAGGAGATGAACGCCGCCTACAAGCTGGCCGTCAATTCAAGGATAACCGCCATGTTCAGGGAGGAGCCCAAAGCCGGCGACACGGTGGAGGCAGAGGCGCCTGTCTCTTTCTACGGGAAGCCGACGGAGGTGTTTTACATGGATAAATACATCGACCTTCCCAAATTCGAGGACTATTTCGCCGAAACGCCCATCGCAGTGAAGCTGAGGAAGATCGAGGGTAAAAAACACTTCGTGTTTTACAACACGCACCCGGAGATGACCATCTACGATCCCCTCGTACTGGTCGACTGGGTTGCCGTTAATGACATGGATAAGATCCTGGCCATGTCGCCCCTGGAGATCGCCCGGATTGAACTCGTGAGTTCGTTGTACGTCAAAGGCAACATCATCTACGGGGGGATCATCAGCTTTGTATCGAAGAAAAACAATTTTGCCGGCATCGACCTTCCCTCTTCCGGAACCTTTGTCAATTACAAGTTCCTGGATGATTGCGCCGAACAAAGCCCGTCAAATCCCGCCTCCCTGAATATGCCGGATTCACGCAACACGGTGTACTGGAACCCTGAATTCAGGTTAAACAGCGGGGACGATACCAGCGTTTCATTCCTTGCTCCCGACACGCCGGGGAGGTATTGCATCCTGCTCAGGGAGCTGGGCCCGGCCGGGGAGAAGGTGCTGGCCAGTGAAACGATCTTGGTGACCGGGAAATAATCCCTGTTTCATATTTGCCCGAAAACATCAGATTTCCGTACGGATCAATTTCAGGAGGCCTCCCGCATCACGTGATCTCTTTTGGATCTTCTGTCATGGCGCATTCAATGGGAACGGTAAAAAACAAAGTGGTCCCCTCCCCTTTTACGGATTCAAACCAGATGCGGCCTCCAACCAATTCCACAATCCCCTTTGCAATGGAAAGACCCAATCCGCTTCCTTCATGAGCACGAATGTTTAATGCATCTGCCTGTGAAAAATCTTCAAACACCAGATCCCGGTCCTTCATGTCAATACCGATGCCCGAATCGCTCACCATGAATTCCACCTCATCCCCCTTCACTACAAAACCAAAAGAGACACCCCCCTGCCTGGTAAATTTGATGGCATTCTCCACAAGATGATCCAGCACCTTGCTTAACAACTCATAATCAGAATTAACAAACAGCCGGCCGGTAAAAGGGGGTGGCACCATGGTTAAAGTCAGATTTTTTGAATTGGCTAATTTAAAATACCTGCCATGGATGTCGCTCAGCAAAACGACCGGTTCGAAGGGCTTTTTGTTTACCTCCATGTTTCCTGAGGCAATAAGCGAAATGTCCATGTAATCAGTAACCGTATTCATGAGCCGCATTGAACTCCTTTGTAAAATCTCGGCATAACGTTTACGCTCTTCGGGTGAAATATTTTCCTCAAGAATCAACTGCCCAAAACCGAGAATTCCATTGAGGGGTGTGCGGATTTCATGAGAAATATTATGCATAAAGGCCGACTTTAAGCGGTCGCCGGATTCCGCCTTTTCCTTGGCGAGTAAATATTCCGCCGTTCTTTCTTCAACACGATGTTCCAGCTCCTTGTTGATTAAATCCAGTTCGCCCTGCGATTGAATCAGGGCATCTTTCTGCTCTTTGATCAACCGGGTTCTCTCTTCGACCTTTATTTCAAGCTGGTTTCGTTCCCTGGTCAGTTTCCGCGTTCTCCATTTTACATAAAGTACCAGCAGCAGGATAAAGCTCAGGATATAAAACCCGAAGGCGAAATAGCTTTTCCACCAGGGAGGCTGAATGGTTATTCTCAGGCTTATCCCGGCTTCATTCCAGACACCGTCGTTGTTTGAAGCTTTCACCTTAAAATTATAATCCCCGGGAGGCAGGTTGGCGAAGGGAACAAACCGGCGGGTGCCGATATCAATCCATTTATCCGCGATCCCTTCCATCATGTAGGCATACCGGTTTTTCTCCGGATGGGTGAATTCAAGTGCTGCAAATTCGATGGTGAAGGAATAATCATCATAGTTCAAAACAACCTCATGCAGCGTTTCCGGATCAATCTGTTCGTTTGACCCCTTTCTGGTGGTCTTGGTAAAAGAAGTAAATGCAATCGCAGGGATGAATTTATTATCATACAGTGAATCGGGGAAAAAAGAGTTAAACCCGTTCATCCCCCCGAAAAAAATCTCTCCATCCCTGCTTTTGAATGAAGCCCGGAGGTTAAATTCAAGGCTCTGCAACCCCTCCTCCACCGAATAGGTTCTGAATGTGCCTTTCGTACTGTCGAACCGCGATAAACCACTTCCTGTGGCAAACCAGAGATGACGACCGTTGTCCTCCAGGATTTCAAAAACCTGGTCGTTGGGCAGGCCCTCTTTCTGGGAAAAACAGACAAAAACAGAATCTTTCTTCATGAACGCATTGACGCTTGAACCGGTTCCAATCCAGATATTGCCGTTATGGTCCTCACACAAAGAGATCACGAAATTATCTGACAGGGAGTTCGCCGAACCCTGCACTTTTTGGTAATGCGTCATTTTTCCCGAAGCGGGATTGTAGAGATCGAGCCCATTCAGCGTGGCGATCCAGATCATGCCATCGCGATCCTCCAAAACGCTGTATACCAAATTTCCGCATAGGCGGTGATCCTCCGCCGACTCCTTATAAAACCGCTCAAAAGTGGAACCAGTCAGGTCAACCCGGTATAAACCATTTTGTGTGGCGATCCAATAATTCCCTTTGTGGTCCTGAATAATTTTATTGATCCGCACACCCAGGAAATCGGGCAGGTCGGGGCTCCTGAAAAATTCCTTAAACCGGACAAACGAATTGGTCTCTTTTTTATAGATGAGAATTCCATCCCTGGTTCCGATCCAGATCCGGTTTTCAAGATCTTTATAAATGACATGGATGAAATCGTTGGGAAGGCGGTGGTTTTTCAATAAGCGCGAAGCAAAATGTTCAACCTCTCCCGTTTTCGCATGAATGATATTCAACCCCTGGCCCCAGTTGCCCACCCAGATGTTCCCGCTGTCATCCTTGAATATTGAGGCGATCACATTACCCAGCAGGTTCACTGAATAGGGTGAATCACAATTACGGTATAACTTGAATTTATGCGGTTTCAGATCTGTCTTGCTGATCCCGTTCAGTGTCCCGATCCACAGGTTTTCCGATTGGTCGATTTTGAGGGCCAGGACAATATTTTGACTCAGCCCCTCTTTCTCGCTGGTAAAGTTTTCGAAAATCGCCTGTTTGCCTGCGGGATTTATCAGTTTATTTAACCCTCCGCCCTCCGTTCCGATCCAGATGTTTCCTGATGGATCCTCTGTGATGGCACGGATAAAATTGCTGCTCAGTGCAAACGCATCTTTCGATTTACTTGTATATTCCCTGATGGTTCCCGATGATTTATCGTATACATTGAGACCATCGGAGGTCCCGATCCAGATATGCCCGGTCCGGTCTTCAAACAAAGCCGTAACGTTGTTGTTGCTCAGGGAACCCTGCCTTTTTGGGTCATGAAAAAAATAGGTAAACTTCCCGTTCCCGGGATTATACGAGGATAAACCCCTGGTGGAGCCAATCCAGATGATCCCCGATTTATCCTCAATCACAGGGATCCTGTTATCCTTTACCGAACCATCGTACTCAATTTTACTGCTGACCCGGACAGGATCGTTCTTTTCGGGATCATAGATCACCAGGCTCGGTGTCATGTTGAGCAAAATCTTTCCGTTTCGCAAAATCAGGACATCATAGGCATAATCGTTCAACTCTTTTTTATGGCCTGTTTTAAATTGAAACCGTATAAACCGCCCGGTACCTCTTACAAATTTATTTAAGCCGCCTTTGGTCACCACCCACAAATTACCGGCTTTATCCTCATCCATTGCATAGATCCAGTTATTGGAAATGGAATTGGTATCGGTGGGACTGAAGGTATAGGTCTCAAAAGTAAACCCGTTGAATTTATTCAGGCCATGCTGCGTCCCGAACCAGATAAACCCTTTGGAATCCTGGAAGATGCAATTGACAACACTTTGAGACAATCCCTGTTCAATAGAATAATTTGAAAAGGATGATTGCTGAGAAAAGCCAAAACAACACAGGTGGAAGAAAAAGTATGTAAAAAGTAATTTGTTACACTGAACCATGACTTAAAATTAACAATTCTTTTCAGATACAGGTAAAAAGAGCTTAAATTAGCATCATGAGCAAATGCCGTTGATTGGTTTTACAAAAGGGATTGTCGTGCTCTTTAAAACAATCAAGATGAAAACCGGATTATTTTCATGCCTGTTTTGCCTGCTTGCGTTTAGTCTGTCAGCCCAGAACTTTCCCATCGGCCAGCGAACGATGAATTTCACCGACCCGTCCCGGAGCAACCGTTCTGTTCCGGCCGAGGTATATTATCCGGGACTTACCGCAGGAACCAATACACCCCTGGCTAACGGGAAGTTTCCAGTGATCTCATTCGGGCATGGCTTCCTGATGGCCTACGATTACTACCTGTATCTGAAAGATGTACTGGTCCCGCTGGGGTACATCCTTGCGTTTGCAAAAACAGAAACCGGATTATTGCCCAGTCATCTGGAATTTGGAAAAGACCTTGCATTCCTGGTAAACCAGATGAAGCTGGAGGGTAACACGCCAGCATCCGTATACTTCAACCATATCGACAGCACATCCGCTGTCATGGGACATTCCATGGGCGGGGGAGCCTCATTCCTGGGATGTGAAAATAATCCCGTTCCCAATGCAATGATCACCTTTGCTGCAGCTGAAACATCTCCGTCAGCCATCGCTGCGGCCACACATATCGGCATTCCTTCACTGGTATTTTCTGCCGATCTGGACTGCGTGACACCTCCGGCCACCAACCAGGTGCCGATGTATGATTCCCTGGCATCGGACTGCAAGGTTTTCATCAACATCAAGGGGGGCGGACATTGTTACTTTGCCGATTATAACTTCATCTGTTCGGTCGGAGAGGTCGGCTGTGCATCATTTACCATCACCCGCGAACAGCAGCACAAAACAGTGGTTGATTTCCTGGTTCCCTACCTCAATTATTACCTGAAAAAGAATTCCCTCGGATGGACTGTCTTCAACGATTCGCTTCATTATTCACCCCGGATCACCTACATGGAATCGTGCACCACGGCTGGTATCCCGGATCCGGGTCGTTTGGATCAGTTTGTTATCTCCCCCAATCCGGTTCACGACAAATTGACCGTGACATCCGGCAGCGGGCAGGATAGAGTTGCCAGGATCGTAGTGCGTTCACTGACAGGGAGCATCGTTTTAACCAGGTATGAAAAGGATGAAACCGGAACAACTTCCACCGAAGTAGACCTTTCATTCTGCAAGGCCGGTGCCTACTTTCTTGAGATAACAGGCCGCAATGGGATGATCATGGTCTACCGGCTGATTAAAGTGTGAAATGAATGTACCTTGGCAACGCTGCCAAACTTTTTGGGATTGACATGAAAAAATCCATAGAGGAGGTCTTAGGGGACACACGCAGAGTCCTGGACATCATTCAGAAGGCTGAGCTTACAGACGAAGAAAAGTCCTGGATATCGGAGACGGCTGTAAGTAACTTCAACGACTTCGTCAATCCCGGATTCCTGAAATACCGCAAGTCTGTCTCGAACGACTACACAGCCGTTGAATGGTCCGACCACGGATGCCGGTTTCGGGACATTCACGGAAGAGCGTACATCGATTGCCTGGGAGGTTACGGGGCCCTTAACATGGGCCACAGGCATCCGAAAATCGTGGCGGCCGTAAAGGCGCAACTTGACCGCCAGGCCATCCACAGCCAGGAGCTCCTTGATCCTCTGCGGGGGCTTCTTTCAAAGCTTCTGGCGGATATTACCCCCGGGGATCTGCAGTACTCCTTCTTAACCAGCAGCGGCACGGAGGCCGTGGAAGGCGCGCTAAAACTGTCGCGCCTGCACACCGGGAGACGAAACTACATTGCTGCAGTGGATGGGTTCCATGGCAAGTCGATGGGCTCCCTGGGGGCAACTGCGAATGCAGATTTCCGCAGGGCATTTCTCCCGCTGGTCCCGGCATTCCACCATGTCCCGTTTGGCGACCTGTCTATGCTCGAGAAAACGCTCTGGTCGCTTGACAAGGTCGGTGAAGAGGTGGCAGCCGTGGTGCTGGAACCCATCCAGGGCGAGGGTGGCGTAAATCTTCCGCCCGACGGTTACCTGCAGGGGGTGAGGGCGCTGTGCAATCGTTACGGCTGTCTGCTTATCCTTGACGAGATACAGACAGGCATGGGGCGAACCGGCAAACTGTGGGCCTCGGAACATTGGGGTGTTGTCCCCGATATTTTGTGCATGGGAAAATCCTTCGGTGGCGGAATCATACCGGCAGGTGCTTTCATGTCGAATGCAACGGTGTGGCAGAAGATGATCCCGAATCCCTTCCTGCACTCATCCACCTTCGGGGGTAACCCGCTGGCATGTGCAGCAGCCATTGCCGCCATCCACGTCACCCTGTCCGAGAACCTGCCGGAGAGAGCAGCCGTCACCGGCGCCCATTTCCTGAAGAGGTTGCAACAGTTGTCCTCTGAGTTTCCGGATATCCTGGTCGAAATTCGTGGAAAGGGTCTGATGATCGGCATGGAATTCCCGGATGACGCTACCGGTTTTGAGGTTGCCAGGGGCCTCTACGACCGCGGAGTCCTCGTCGCAGGGACGATGCTCAATGCGCAGGTTATTCGAATCGAACCCCCGCTGACCATCCCCCTTGATGACGTAAACCGGGTACTTGAAATACTCCATGAGACACTCCTGGCGGTGCAGGCGGGCCGCGGCAGGATACTTTCCCGGAATAAACACAAACAACAGAGAAAGGGCACAAACAAACCATGAAGCAACACTGGATCGGAGGCGAATGGACGGGCCGGGCCAACAGGGAGCCCATTGACATCATCAATCCTGCCACGGAGGAGGTTTTTGAGCAGGTTCCGGACGGCAGCCGGGAGGATGCTCATGCAGCTGTTGTGGCTGCCAACAAAGCTTTCGGAGTCTGGCGCCGTATGACCGCCGTATCGCGCGGCGAACTCCTCCACGAAGTGGCGGACCGCCTGAAAGCACGGACTGAAGAAATTGCACGCCTCCTGACCCTGGAAGGAGGCAAACCACTCAGGGAAAACATCGACGAAGTAGGGTGGTGTGTGGCCTGTTTCCGCTACTATGCAGAATTAGGCCGCAACAGCCGGGGACGGGTCATTCCCAGCATCGAGTCCACACAGTTGTCGATGGTGCTCAAGGAGCCCTATGGGGTGGCGGTATGCATCGTTCCCTATAACTATCCGCTGCTCCTGATGACGTGGAAAGTGGCGCCGGCCCTGGCCGCCGGCAATACGGTCATCATTAAACCCAGCAGCATCACACCGCTCGCCACTTTGGCCTTAAGCGAATGTTTCGACGTGCTGCCGCCGGGCGCGGTGAATATCGTCACCGGCTCTGGCGAAGAGATCGGCCATGCGCTGGTTGCCCATCCCGATACGCATGTGGTGGCTTTTACGGGCAGCACCGGCACGGGACGCAAGATCGCCCGCCAATGTGCCGAAAGTTTCAAGAAGGTCACGCTGGAACTGGGAGGCAAGGATCCTTTCGTCGTCTGCGAAGACAGTGATGTTGAGGTGGCAGCGCGCGCGGTGGCCTGGGCAGCCTGCCTCAATGCGGGACAGGTCTGCACATCCTCCGAGCGCATCTATGTGCAGCGCTCAATTGCCGATCGTTTTCTGGAAGCTTTGGTAAACTTTACCGGCACCCTCAGGATTGGTCCCGGCATCGAGCCCTCCACCGACATAGGGCCGCTGGCGCGCGACCACTACCGGCGTAACGTGGAGGAACATGTCGAAGAGGCCAGGAAGAGAGGGGCTGTCGTACTGGCCGGAGGCAAACGACCTGCGGGATTTCAGAAGGGATACTACTACGAGCCCACGGTGCTGACCAATGTGACACCCTCCATGAAAGTGATGACCGAAGAAACCTTCGGGCCGGTGGCGCCCGTGATGGTTTACAATGACTTCGACGAGGCTATCCGCCTCGCGCAGGGGACGCAATACGGCCTTGGCGCCGTCCTCTTCACCCGCGACGCCCTGAAAGCAAAGACCTTCTTCGAGGAGGTCAGGGCGGGAAGCATCTGGATCAACGACCCCCTCACCGACAACGACGCCGGACCATTCGGCGGCATGAAGATGAGCGGACTGGGACGCGAACTTGGCCTGGAGGGGCTGGAGGAATTTATGGAGACTAAACACGTGCACTGGGATTTTGTGCAGCAGGAAAAGCCCTGGTGGTATCCCTACAAACGGGAATAACCGGGGTCCCCCGGCATAAATATTAAATAGGGCAAAAAAATGCAGTTATTTGATAACAGGAATTAAATTGAATTTAACATCGGAAAAATGCTGTTCGAGGCTGTTTTTCATCGCTTCCTGCAAATCAGCCAGCTCCGATAAGCTTCTGTTTTTCGAAAAACTCAGTTCGATCTCGATGATCTTCTGCCTGCCGCTGGTTCTGGAGTAAATGTAGCCAACCCCTTCATACTGATTGAAATGTGCAGCCAGGGTATTCATAATCATCAGCTGATCGGCCTCTTTTAAGGGCAGGTCGATCAGGGCTTCAAAGTTTTCCTTCATTACCTTCAGTGAATTGACAATCCAGTACGTTGCGAAGATAACCGAGAGCACAATGTCGATGACCCTCGCCTGGAGGACCCTGTCGGAATGTTGAAAATAAAGCGCAACCAGGAGGGTAGCTGCTGAAAGGATTGTTTCAACAAGGCAGATCGTGTAGTATACATTGTAGGCTTTCAGGATCGGGGAGTAGGCGTCGGACCGCTTCATGATCGAATTGGCCCACCATTTTAGCATGACCAGGCGGAGATTGATGTAAAGAAAAGCGATTTGTGTGTATCCAAAACTGATTTCCGGCGGGGCCTGAACCGTAGTTTTCCAGATTGAATAAATGACAATGGCCGCGCCGGGTAAACTCAGTGCGGCCTGAAAAAAACTTATAAAATTTTCCAGCCTTCCGGTTCCATAAGGAAATTTATAAGAATTGTCTTTAATGGAAAGATCCAGCGCAATGATCGCGAACAAATAAATGATGAGCGACAGGGAGTTTTGCAGCATGAAGGTAAAAATGATCACAGAATTTGAAATATAGGCGATATACAGGCATAAAAGAGTTTCCAGCAGCAACGTAAAGAAGCCTGCAATGAAAAACCGCTTAATCTCTTTTCTTGTCTTTAAAATATCATCCGTGAACATATCTTTTCCTGTTTGTTTCCTGTCGGAGATTCTTTATTTTCCCGGCAATGTAAAATAAAAGATGCTACCCTTACCTTCTTCGCTTTCCACCCATAACTTTCCACCCATTTTTTCGATAAACTCCTTACAGATGATCAAACCCAGACCAGCACTTGGTTCTCCTTCGGTTCCTTTGCGGTTTGTCTGCCCATCAAGGTGGAAAAGGTTCGTCAGTCTCGTCGGGTTCATTCCAATACCTGAATCCTTTATCGAAATCTCAACCTGATTGCCAGGCAATTCCTTTGCTGCAATCAGTATCTTTCCACCTTTTGGTGTAAACTTTACAGCATTTGAGGTCAGGTTGCGTAGGGTGCTGGATAACATATTTTCGTCTGCAACAATTTCCAGGTCGGCTGGAATATCATAGCTGATTTCAATCCCTTTGATGACAGCGGATTGGCCGGTTGATGTTAACACATCCGAAACATTTGGCATTAACATTAACCGGATTGGATTAAACTCGAACATGCCCCTTTTTAAACGCGACCAATCCAGCAGATTTTCAATCAGACGGTATAGATTTTTGGCAGATTTACTCATTGCTTGAGTAAGCTTCTGGATTTCATCCAGCCTCATTGAAGGAAGCTCTTTTTCCATCACACGGAAAAGCCCGAGAAACCCATTAAATGGTGAACGTAAGTCGTGAGCGATGATAGAAAAGAATTTGTCTTTTTCGGCATTTACCTTATTTAACTCTTCATTTTTCAGAAAAATGATCTGTTCAGCTTGCTTTCGTTGTTCAATGTTGCGGCTGACCCCTATGATTTCGACAATCTTTGCTGCTTCATCAGTCAGAAATGTGACCGACACCTCAACCCAAATATACTGGCCATTTTTACAACTTTGCTGCAGTTCGAAGATGATTGATTTGTCTGATTCTTTTCCTGAATAATAATTTGCTATGGTTTGGGTTAGTTCGTTAATCATACTGTTTGCAGATTCCGGCGATAAAGACTGGAATATACTATGCTGCATAGCTTCTTCAACAGAGAAGCCCGTCAAATGTTCTACAGAAGGGCTGATATATGTGAATTGAAATGTGTCTGCATTCATCTTCCAGATCACATCGTTCGAATTCTCTGTAATCAACCGATATTTTTCTTCACTATTTCTGAGCCGGTCTTCAGCCTGTTTTCGTTCGGTGATATCAATGACAATGGCAATAAAATAGTTGACCGTGTTATCGGGATAACGTGCACAGTGAACCGCTATATGCGTATATACAAGTTGACCATTCTTATGGATAAACCGTTGATCGAGGGTGTAGTGATCAATTTCACCAGACACGACCCGGTTAAATTGCTCCAAATCAGTTGGAAGATCTTCAGGATATGTCAATTCAGTCCATGACAGCTGCATCAATTCGGTTTTCGTATAACCGAGCATTTCGCACAGTGTTTGATTTACTTCGATCCATCCTTTTTCGGGTGAGGTGATGCACCGGCCGGTTAACGGTAATTCAAAATAACCCCTAAACCTTTGCTCACTCTCCTTCAAAGCCACCATTGCCTGTTTTCGCTCGGCGATCTCCTTTGACAGACGGGTGTTGGAATCTTCGATGGAATTTTTACCCTCTATTATATCTTCCATCATATTTAAGACGGCAAGACGGGATTCGGATAATTCATTATTGGCTTCGGTTAACTCCTTCGTTCTTTCGGCAACCCGTTGTTCCAATGTATCATGCGATTGACGCAACGCAATCTCCATGTGCTTCAGTTCGCTGATATCGGAGATCATCATGCAGATGTCACCAAAAGTATCAGACGGTATGGGGTTGAACGACAGAAGAAAATGTAACGGTTCATGTTTATGGACTAAACAAGAAATTATTCCATTGCATTTTTTCCTGGGACTGGTTTTCAACAACAACTGAAACTTCGGGCGGTCAATTTCAACAACAAAACTGCTGAATTTCGCACCCAATATCTGTTCCGGTTTTAAAGCCAGGAGTTCCGCGCAGCGTTGGTTGCAAAACAGTATGGTTCCATCTTCTGACAGCGTAACTGCGCCCTCGTTCATATTTTCGAGAATGATCCGGTAAGGGGTTTCTGCAGAGGTTAACGAGAAAATCTGATCACCGCCCGTACCGGTAACGACAATGGCATCGACTTCACCGTGGCGGATTGCATTCAATGTTTCTATAGCCTCACTTAAACGTGAACGCAATTCTTCATTCTCAATCCGCAGTAGCTTCTCGTCAGCTGATATTGTTTTCAAAGTGGATGAATTTGTGTTCAGAATCAGATGGCTTACTATTTTTTCACTTCCCTTAAATCAAGTCCTAAGAGGATGCGATCTGTGTTGGATAAATCACCAATTAAGCGACGTAAGGGATACGGAAGTTTTTTGATGAGCGTAGGGGCTGCGATGATTTGATCCCCTTTAGCCAGGCCCGGATTCTGGAAAAGGTCAATAATCTCAAGCTCATACCGGCCTTTCAGATGTTCTTCGCAAATAGTTTTTATATTGGCAATGGCGCGGACAGACTGAGGTGTTGAACCGGTTACGTAGAGGCGCAAAAGGTATTTTTCCTTTTTCTGTTTTTTAACCGATGCCTCAAATTCTTCGGTGGCTGTTTTTATTTCTTTAACGCTCCTTTTCATACGGGTTTTGATTTTTCGCTAACATAAATTCGTGGCATCAGGTCAAGTCCAACCAGTACCCGCTCCTTATTTGAGAGGTCTCCAATGATTTTTCTTACGGGTATGGGCAGTTTTCGCACCAGGGTTGGAATGGCAAGGATCTGATCGTCGCGGCACAGCTTTGGGTTTTGTACCAGGTCAATCACCTCTATTTTGTAATTACCTCCCAGTTCTTCCTCACAGATTAATTTGAGGTTTTTAAAAGCGGCTATGGACTTTGGGGTTTGACCGGCAACATACAGGCGCAATACCCATTTGTCGGCATCTTGTTCTGCCGGCTTATGTCCGGGTTCTTTGGCTTCCGGTTTCACTTGTTTAGCTTTCATGTTATCTCCTTTATGCTTTTTTTAATTTTTTTCCGGCTGTTGAACCCTGAGTATTTGCATCGGCTTTCCTGCTCCGGGCCATTTCACCCTGGTCCTGCGATAATCGTTTGGTCTGTTCTTCTTCATTTTTAATCAATTTAAGCGCTTCGGCTTCTTCTGCTTCAAATTCAACTTTTATTAATTCAATTTTGGCTTCCATGGCTTTGCGCTTGCACTCCAGTTCAACCTGTTTTCGTTCTGTTTCATGTTGCTGCAATAACTGTTCTGCAGTTTCCCTGGCTTCCTGTGATATTCTTGCCGAGCCGGTAAGTACGCCGCCCGGGCCAACATAAACGTCAAGCAGTTCAACACCGTCGTTGGTCAGCCTGAATTCGCGAATCTGGTTTGAGTGGGCCATGCCCCGCGATTTAAGAATATACAACCCACGGTTTCGCTCTCCGCCAATTTCGATATCGCGCAGAAGGAGCCAGGTATCAATCAGCGACGATATATTGATTTCGGTATGCTCTAAATCAGAACCTCCGTTGGTAAGACTTGTCATAAAACTGCTTACTTGACTGGATTTCAGGAAGTCAATCAGCCTCAGGATCATTGATTTGGCCTCAAACTCATTGGCGCCAACGACAAAACTACTGATCGGATCCAAAATAACCACGGCGGGTTTGAAATCATTCACCTCTTTATGCATGACTGTTAAATAGGATTCCAATCCATAGAATGTAGGTCGTTTAGAGTGAAATTTCAGTAATCCTTTGTTTACCCAGGGTTCAAGGTCGATCCCAATGGAACGCATATTACGCATGATCTGGTTGGGCGATTCCTCAAGGGCAAAATAAAGAACGTGTTCACCCCGCTGGCAGGCAGCCCTTGTCAAATGGGCAGCAAGACTGCTTTTACCAGTACCCGCTGTGCCTGATACCAGCACGCTGCTTCCTCTGAAGTATCCTTCACCCCCGAGCATGGCATCAAGCCGGGGAACACCCGATGATATTCGTTTCGAAGAAACAGTATACATAAGTCCTACCGATGTAATCGGGAGAACTGAAAATCCGGTTTCATCAATAAGAAAAGGATATTCATTGGTACCGTGCGATGAACCCCGGTATTTGACAACTCTCATACGCCTGGTGGATGTTTGCTCCGTTACCCTGTGATCGAGCTGTATCACACAATCAGAAACATATTCTTCCAGGCCCTGCCGGGTAAGGGTAACATCTCCCCGTTCCCCTGTAATGATTGCCGTAACCCCTTTTTCTTTAAGCCAGCGAAACAGACGGCGGAGTTCGGAACGCAAAATAAGGGTATTGGGCAGTCCTGAAAATAGTGATTCAATCGTATCCAGTACAACCCGTTTTGCCCCGATACTGTCGATGGCATAGTTGAGTCGGATAAACAATCCTTCCAGGTCGTACTCGCCCGTCTCTTCGATCTCACTGCGTTCGACATGGACATGGTCGAGGACGATCTTTTTTTCTGCCACCAGTTTATCCAGGTCAAAACCCAGGGAAGCGACATTTGTTGTAAGTTCCTGTTCGGTTTCCTCGAACGCCATGTACACTCCCGGTTCATTGTACTTCGTTGCACCCCTTACCAGGAACTCCATGGCCAAAAGGGTTTTGCCGCATCCGGCATTTCCGCAGATCAGCGTTGGCCTGCCTTTGGGTAATCCGCCCCCTGTAATTTCGTCCAATCCCTGTATACCGGTAAGTGTTTTGTCGAGCGCTGTGTGCTTAAATTCTGCCAAGTTTTTTTTCATACCATTTCTCTTATGACTATTTGTTCATATCAAACTTTTGAATAGCTGTTTTTTTTTCTTTTTCAGACCGTTATACAAATATACATTTTTTCATTACCCGGAATTTTAATCGGATTAATTCAAGATCCCCCGGTAGGTTTTATACGCTTGCCCGGAATGCTGTTTCTTGATAAGTTTTGCGGTGATGTATTTTTGGGATGGTTAGCCAAATAAATGACCAAAGGTCAATCTGGCGATCATTACCAAATGATGGCCTTACCCACTTCAACCCGGTTTGAGGTTTTGACCTTAACCAGGTAGAGGCCGGCGGTTAATCCGCTGATATCGACATCCAATGGTTGCAGAGGGCGGAAGGATTTTGACAGAACATGCCGGCCCGTGATTTCGTAAAAATCAACCTCGGTTTCGCCCGGATCAGAGGCAGTCAGCGTGATCGTTATCCGGTCACGCGCAGGGTTTGGGGAGATGCCAATTCCGTTCTGCTTTCGTGCTGGCTCTTCGATATTTAATCCGCCGCCGTTCGTGGTCTTCAGGATCGCTCCGCTCCCCCCGGCGGCAAAACCTACACTGGGGTTGATGAAAAAGACCGAATTCATTGGTTGCGTGGTGATTTTCGTTAAGTACCATGAATTTCCCCCATCCCAGGTTTTCAAAATAATACCCCCCTCCCCGGCAATGTACCCGGTTTGCTTATCGGGAAAATGGACCGAAAACAGATTCTCGACCATCAGGGGTATTTTGGTCCATGAAGTCCCGCCATCCGTGGTCCGCAAGATCTGCCCGTTTTCACCCACGATGAACCCGTTCAGGGAATCGGTAAAACAAACATCTCTCAAGGCACCGTCAGGCCGGTAAGGATGAATGGTCCATGTTAAACCGCCATCGGTCGTTTGTATGATCCCTCGTCCGTCCTGGCTGAAATATCCTACGGCAAACCCGTTTGTCGGACTGGTGAAAAATACCCCGTTCAGGCTAAAATAGTACTCATTCCAAATCTGGGTCCAGGTTATTCCTCCATCGGTGGTTTTGAAAATATCGCCAAAATATCCCACCGAATATCCGGTCATCTGATTGGGAAATGCCAGTGCTTTGGGCCAGCCATACACATCCGATTGTGTCACATTCCAGGTCAATCCTCCGTCGGTGGTCCTCAGGAACGCTGCCTTCCAGTTGTGCCAATCCAACCAGGCGGCAGCCACGATGGCCGTATTTTCATCAAGAAAAGCAACGTCAGTCGGTTCATACGTACTGCTGTGGTAACATTGCTGCCAGGTTTCGCCACCATCGTCCGACGCCAGGATACAATTATACCCTGTGGCGAATCCTTTGAGGTCGTTCACGAAGGTTATCGCGCTGATGTTGTTGTTGGAGCCGGATGAGAGCGGTGTCCAGCTCTCTCCGCCATCGACCGTTTTCATTATATTTCCCCCGGGACCCACCCCGTAGCCCGTATTCGCATCCGTAAAGGTGAGGGATAAAAGGTGTGAACCGGCCGGCCTGGAATTCCATGTAGCTCCACCGTCGGTTGTTTTAAAGATGTTTCCTGCCGAACCTGAGGCAAAACCCGTGGTAGTGCTCGTAAAGGTCACGAATAACAATCCATCCTCCATTGGCATCGTAATCTCCGTCCAGGTGGCGCCCCCATCCGTCGTCCTGACCATGTAGTTGTTCCAGCTTTTCATTCCTGCCGCACACCCATTCAGCGAATCGGTAAACCAGATGGAACGCAGCTCATCGGCGATGTACTCCTTCTGGATGGTCCAGCCCAGTCCGCCGTTGATGGTCCTGATGATCGTACCGTGCTGGCCGCAGGCGTATCCTACCTGGTCGTTCAGGAAAAATATGGATTTGAGGTAGGCGGCCCCGCTCCATTTCGACTGGATCCAGGTTGCTCCCCCGTCGGTGGTTTTCAGGATCATGCCATTCTGGCCGCAGGTATAACCGGTGGTTTCGCTTACGAAAAAGACCGATGGCAATTCAAAGTGGGTACCGCTTGTCAGTGCATTCCAGGTGACTCCGGCATCGGATGTTTTCAGGATGGTCCCGTTATTTCCGGTGATGAACCCCAGCGAAGGTGAAGGAAAGCAGACCGACCGCAGGTTGGCCTGGGTCCCGCTGTTGCAAAATGCCCAGGTTTGACCTCCGTTGGTTGTCTTCAGGATCGTCCCGAATTCCCCGACGGTATATCCTGTATTGGCATCGGTAAAATCGACAGAACACAAAGGATTTCCCTGGATTTTAGGATTTTTCCAGCTCCACTGGGCAGATAAACTCAAAGGGAGCAGGAGCAGGAGGCACCACGAGATGAATAGTTTCATTTTTCTCAGATTATTTATAATTCTGGCAGCTTCTTTGACCAAAGATAAACAAATTTAAAGTCAGCTGTTATTGATGGGTTCCGGGAGGAAGTTCATTATTCATTAATTCTTCTCATTTACAAAGGCAAGCGCTTCATCCAGGCGCGGGAAGATCTTAAAATCAGCATGCATGCAGACCATGGTAAATATTTCCGAAACGCCCCCGGTGATTGAACAAAAGATAAGTTCACCCTGCCAATCCGACATCGCCCTGGCTAACTGATAAAAGACACGTATCCCGGCACTACTGACATATTCCAACAGGGAACAGTCGATGATTAGCACCGGAAGCCCCGCCTTTATTGCGCTGTGGACCTGATTCTTTACATACGGTGATGTAAGGGCATCCATCCTGCCTTTGAGAATGGCGACGGGGATGTTCCCATCCTGATTAATTATTACCTGCATTTTAATTATTTTTAATTCTTCAAGCTAAACGTTTACAAGTGAATATGACATTGCCACAACGGCTATATCATCATATTGACTTTGTCCAAGAGCAAATGAATCTACCTCGGTGATCAGGTTTATGACAAGTTCTTCAGGTGAGCAGGTATAATTTTCAGTGAGTGTTTTCTGAAGCCGTTGGGCCGAAAAAAAATCACCGGCGGGATTCATTGCCTCCGTTATCCCGTCAGTATAAAGGACGAGCTTATCCCCGGGTCTTATCTTTGTCATGCAGCTGGCATATTCCGACTTTTTGTTTAGCCCCAGGGGCCTTGCTGTCCTGTATTCCGGTTGTTGTATTCTCCCATCGGCAGATACTATAAAAGGGTTGGTGTGTGCGGCGTTGCTGAACAGCAATTCTTGTTTTTCAAAGTCAAGCAGGCCGATGAAGAAGGTCGCGAACATACAGGTTTCGTTTGCTGTGCAAAGTTCTTCGTTGGCAAATTTCAGGATATTGGCCGGATTGGGATCTTCATGATAATATGCCCGGATAACCTTTACGGCTGAATCCAGGATACTCTTACAACGTGAGACAAAAAGTGCAGCCGGGATCCCCTTATCAGAAACATCCCCGATGAGTATCAGCAAATGGCTGTCGTCAAGGAGATAATAATCATAAAAGTCTCCTCCCACTGACTTTGCAGGACGGATGAATGAATATATGTTTATTCTGAAGCGATCCGGTTGATTTACCAGGGGCGCAGGCAATAACGACGCCTGAATCTCTCGTGCCAGTTCAAGTTCTTTTTCCATCCTCTGCCTTGCCCGTTCCGATTCTTTCTCTCTGACAAGGTTTTTCGAGATCAGCATAAAGATGGCCATTCCTATGCCGTTTGCGAATAGCGTAGGGAGAAACCCAACCTCCATTATCCTGATAAAATCGTAGTTATCATCCTGCCTGATCACAAAGACCAGAAAATTATGGAGGATTTCAATGGATGCGACAAAGATAACTGCTCCCCATATCCCGGGAATTTTGCCTTTCCTTACAAGAAAGACCAGCCCGGCCAGGAGACCTGACAGTACTGTTGTGACTGAGCAGGCTATTTGTGTCCCTCCTGAAGAATAAAAGTACCGGTGAACTCCTCCGATCAATCCTGCCCCAAGGCCGGCTACGGGTCCGCCAATGAGCCCGGCAATCTCAGGGCCCAGGTCCCTGAGGGAGATCAGGGACTTACCGTAAATAAATGCCCCGTAATCAACATAAATAGCAAAAAAACCAAAAATAACACTGAGAAACAGTCCGTTTTTGAGTGGGCTTTTTTTTTCAAGTATTAATTCCTTGTACAGCTTTGTATGTGTAACCAGGTAAGCCGCAATAAGAATGACAGCGAGGTTGTTTACCAGGGAGATGATCAGCTTCATGATTTCCGGGAGCGTCATGGCTGATATTAATGTATGAAATGAAACTTTATGTTCACCTGCCCATTCCTTTGTTCGGTTTTAAGTCCGTTGACGTACTGCCTTATCATATATCCGGAAAGCCTGGTTGTTGCATTGTCATCTTCCATCATCTCCTCCCGGGACGGCTTCTTGTCAGGGAATTCAATCGGCTTCCCGGAATAGCTTATATCAACATCCAGGTCAAACTCATTAAAGCTCACAAGCATCACCACATCTGAACTTGAAAGGTTATTGAAAATGATTGTTTCCATCGTCTCATTCATTGCGCCGGCGGCATTGTGTATCACATCGGGCCGGGCCGCCCAGTTCCCTCCCTGAAATTCCATAAAATCGAAGATATCAGAGGATGAGGAAGAGGCAGGGTTCAGTTCCAGTCTGACTTTTGCAGCCACACCGATCCGGAAGATCAGGTTCAAAATCAAAGCCATGATGGTAGTTACTGAAAGCGCGGAGCTGAACACAGGTTTCAACCAGGGGTGAACACCTGAATATGCACTGGGGATAAAATAAACACATAACCCAAATGCGAGGGATATGCCGATCACAAAGATTCTCCGGGCATTCATCATACGTGAAAGCATGATCTGGAAGCCTGCAAGCATAATGAAACTGACCGCAAAAATCAGGGCTGCGCCCATGACCGGAGCCGGCATGATGATCATAACTTCGGAAAGCTTAGGGAAAAAAGCCATGAAGATCAGTATCCCTCCCATAGCCAGAGAGATTACCCTGCTGGTGGCCCCTGTCGCCATCGATAATCCGACATTGGACGAAGAGGTTGAAAGTCCGAAACCTCCGATTAGTCCCGGGATAACTCCCCCCAGCCCATCCGCAAAGATACCCCCGGAGAGTGTTTTCATATCGACACGTTTCCAGTCAGCGTCGTTTATCTTCTGACAGGTGACTATATCTCCTACCGTTTTAAAGGTAGAACATATTGAAGCAATGATGAAAGGAACGATCATCGTGAAATCAAAAGTCCAGCGGATATGTTTTATCATAGGGAAATGAATAAAACGGGCAGCTGCAATCCTGTTTAAATCACCCGGTGGTATGATCCCCATAAGGATGCTGGCAAAATAGCCCACGATCACACCTATCAAAGCACAAAAAAGCTTCATGTTCCCTTTGCTCCATACATTCAGCCCTACCATCACGGCAAGGGTCAGGAAACCTATACCGATTACCGCAAAACTGCTCCCGGCAGTTTTTTGCTGGGGTCCGAAAAAATATTCCAAGGAGACAGGTAATAAGGACAATCCTACCATGCTGACAATTAGCCCCGTAACCTCGGTCGGGAATAGGAAACGGAGTTTATTCATGACTTTTGAAAAAAGAGATTCGATTGCCCCCGACAGCATCGTCATCCCGAAGACCAGGGGCAGGCCACCCAAAGCTGCTGCTACCTGTGTGGCGTTCATATAAGCAGGCCCACAAAGGCCCGGACAAAAATACCCGGATCCTAAGCCAAAGCGGCGAAAGGACTGCAGCATAACTGTTATCCCTCCGGCAATCATGGTCATGCTCAGATAGCTCTGAGCTTCTTCAGGAGTAATGGAATTGCCCAGCTGACGTATGATGATGATCGGGAGCGTCATCAAAACGAAAAAAAGGCAGGCATGCTGTAAGCCCAGAATGATCGTAATCATCAATGGGGGCTTGTCCTCAAGCCCATATAGGAGGTTAGAGGGCTTTTTTGGCATAAGACCTTGAATGTATCCTAAATTTCATGTCTCCATTCATGATTTAGAAACATTGGTTCTTTGTAAAAATGAACAGGTGAATTTACAAGATATTTTGAAAAGCAAGATAAAAATAAATATAAGGCAGGTGAGCATGTCAGCAAAATAACTGCAACCGATTTATTTTGCGGTGCCGTACCAATACAGATATAATCCCATATATTTGTGTAAGGGAACAACCTCAATTATCTTTGTTAAACAGCAGTTCATGAAAAACGCCCATAATAAATCAGACTCCGAAATCCTTCGCCAAAAGGCCGAAGAGTTGCTGAAAAAGAAATCATCAGGAAAGTCCCCGCAACTTTCTGAAGCCGACACCATGAACCTCATCCATGAACTCGAGGTCCACCAGATTGAACTGGAACTGCAGAACGAGGAACTCCTGTATGCAAACGCACAGGCTGAGATTGAGGTCGAAAAATATGCCAACCTGTACGATTTTGCCCCGTCAGGTTATTTTACATTTTCCGGCAAAGGTGAAATTCTTGAATTAAACCTCAGCGGGGCAAGGATGTTAGGGAAATACCGGCAGCAACTGAAAAACAGTTTGTTCATTTCTTTTGTGGCAGAAGAAACTAAATCAATTTTCAGGCTCTTTCTTGAGAAAGTATTTCAAACCAAAAGCAAAGAAACCTGCGAGGTTAAACTTTTACCGAATGGCGACATCCCAACGTATGTTTTCCTGACTGGCATTATTGCTGAGAATCAGGAGCAGTGCGATGTCACGGCTGTCTATATCACCGAACGCATGGCTGCACAGGAGGCGCTGCATGAAAGCGAAGAACAATACCGGACAATGGTTGAAAGTATCAGTGATGCCTTTTTTACACTCGATAACCAACTGAGATTTACCTACTTTAACAAACAGGCAGAAGCCCTTCTGTTGAAAAAAAGCAGTGAAGTTCTGGGGAAGCAGATATTCAGTGAAGTATTTAAAGAGGCAAAAGGAAGCGTGTTTGAAGAAAAATACACCTATGCGCTTTCTGCTAAGCAGATATCCACTTTTGAAACATTTTTTGGAATAGAACCCTATATTAACTGGTATAATGTAAGAGTTTATCCGGGAACTGAGGGAATTTCGGTGTTCTTTACGGTTATAACTGAAAAGAAAAAGGCTGATTCCGCGCTGTTTTCGAGCCTGTTGAAATACCAGACGCTTTTCGATTTATTTCCGGCGGGGATTACGATATCTGATTCAAACGGACAGATTATTGAAACAAACAGCATCGCCCAACGCATGCTTGGACTCTCTCCTGAACAGCAGAAGCAGAGACAGATAAATGGCATAGAATGGCAGATTATCAGGCCCGATGGCTCCCAGATGCCAGCATCGGAGTATGCCAGCGTTCGTGCGCTCAATGAAAAATGCCAGGTAGAAAATGTGGAAATGGGCATACATAAGGGCGATGGCCGGGTAACATGGATCAACGTTTCTGCTACACCCATTCCGCTCGAAGGATACGGAGTAGCCATTATATATAACGACATCACTGAACGTAAGCAGGCTGAGCAGGAATTAATCAAGGCAAAGGAACACGCCGAAGAAAGCGACAACTTCAAATCAGCCTTTCTGGCCAACATGAGTCATGAGATCAGAACTCCCATGAACGGGATCCTTGGTTTTGCCGGACTATTGAAAACACCAGATCTTAACGGCGAGGATCAGCAAAAGTACATCCGTATCATCGAGAAAAGTGGTAAACGCATGCTCAACATCATCAATGATATTATTGATATTTCAAAAATTGAATCGGGAATGGTGGAAGTCAGCATTACTGAATCGAACATTAATGAGCAGATAGAATATATTTATACCTTCTTTAAACCAGAAGTTGAAGCGAAAGGAATGCATTTTTTCTTTAAAAATTCCCTGCCGGCAAAAGAAGCGATCATTGAAACCGACCATGAAAAAATCTATGCCATTTTAACCAACCTCGTTAAAAATGCCATTAAATACAGCAAAGAAGGTTCAATTGAATTTGGGTATGAGAAGAGGGGCGCATACCTTGAGTTTTTTGTGAAAGACACAGGCATTGGCATTCCGAAAGACAGGCAGGAAGCCATATTCGAACGCTTTATTCAGGCTGATCCTTCCAATACTCGTGCTTACGACGGAGCTGGTCTTGGCTTGTCGATAGCAAAAGGATATGTGGAAATGCTGGGTGGGAAAATCCGGGTTAAAAGTGATGAAGGAATTGGTTCAGTATTTTATTTCACCATTCCATACAATACAAAAAAACAGGGACAAAGTGCAAATGCGAATGTTGTTTCATACGAAGATGAATCAGGTCAGCTTAAAAAACTGAAAATATTAATTGCCGAAGATGATGAAACCTCTGATCTGCTCCTCTCGTCAATGCTTAAGGAGAGCAGCTTTGAGGTCATACATGCAGGTACAGGGGGTGAAACTGTTGATACCTGCCGTAGCACTCCTGACCTCAATCTGATTCTGATGGATATCAGGATGCCCGGAATGAATGGATATAACGCCACCCGTCTGATCCGTAAGTTTAATACGGATGTGATCATCATTGCACAAACAGCCTATGGACTTTCGGGTGACCGGCAAAAATCCATAGATGCAGGATGTAATGAATATCTTTCCAAACCCATTGATCGGGATGAATTAAGGAGATTAATACGTAAGTATTTCACTGTATGATAAGATGGTTGATATTGCTTCACGACCCCAAAGTTTGTCCACCCCGCAACAGGTAATCGTTCTTAAACATCGATTAAAATATACGGGGGTTTACATTGCTCAATTTCCATAAATTATTGGGAACAACAAAAATCAACGCTTTTCACTGGCATTGAGGACCTCCACAAGCCGTTACATATGTCATGCAGTCCAGGAAGGAACCACCGGCTACACTTTGCAATTCGGCATCACTCAGCTCCTCCCCTGAACTGTCAGAGGCAGTCCAGGGCAAGACGATGTAAATTTTCCCTGGTTCCTCTTCAAGAACCTTAATTTCAACGTTCTCAGGCGTAGCAAACCCAAATTCATTATTCAAGGTTGTTGATGGATTTTCGATGAGTTGTTTCCTGAAAGTTTCATCTTTCATGGCTTTTTCTATGATCTTCTGTTCCAATTCCTGCATGTTTTTCATGATGTCTGGGATTTAATGAAAAATGATTATAAACAACACGTGTCTATGTCAAATATACAAAGAATCAAAAAAGTTGGTGAGAAGTAGTGAAAAAATCTAAGTTCAGAAGACTATATTGGACATATCGGTCCCATTGACTACCCTTTGCCGATTTTGTCTGACCACTTCAAACTTTTAACAATCAATGAATAGGGGCGGTCAATTTACACTGGCCGTTAGTGGTCAAACCCATCGGCCTTTCCAGTATAAAGTGCGTCTGGGTCCAATTAGTCTCTTAGGCATCGAATGGACTGCCCGTATGCTTTGTTAGAAGGATTACTTCGGCTGTAGCTACTTGTGAAATTTAGGTTCCACCCATTAATCGAATTGCTTTGTGTACCACTCGAATAGTCGCCATATTCACCACGTCCGTGCAACTTTCCTTCACTGTTATAATAAATGTATCCTGCTGCGTGCATTTTTAAAGCTGAGTTCCATAAGTCGTTCCAGTTTGCCCAGCCTCCGGTTCCATCTACATTAGTCCATTCTGTTGTTGTTGGAATCCGCCAACCGCTTCCAAGTTCAATGGAACAAGGATCATTCTCAGTAGCCCAATCTGAATTTTCGTCAATAAGGTCTATCCAGGTAGTATTGGGGGTGCGTGTTGTACCATCATGTTTATATCCCTGTTTACGGTTAAACTGCCAATACCAGCCGGCAGAGGCTTCGGTTGCGTCATCTTTTGCGGTTGCCTGGTGGTCGGCCCCTAGGTTGCTGGTAATCCAGCATTTTGACGTTTCACCGGGAATATTGGTAACAGAGCCATAGGTAACTGTTTTGTTAACCGGTGCTACTGCACCTGCCACATGGTTAATTATGATGGAAGAGCCACAAGACCACGTAGACATTGTGGTAAAGCTCACTTCATTACCATAGGCAGTCCCCGCAATATTTGTGGAATAAGCACGAACATAGTAAGGGGAACTCGGCGTCAACCCAGTTAGGATACTAATAAAACTTCCAATCCCATTGCCATCTGAAGTATGAGCATCATTGGTTGTTGGATTTTGCGATGTACTCCAGCATACCCCACGGGCTGTAACCGATAAACCACCTTCGGAGGTTACATTACCACCAGTAGTGGCCTTGTTTTCAGAAATACTTGTTACAGATTCAGTAATAACTGTAGGAAGCGTCCCATTCGGGGCTTGCCCAACTTGTTGTTCCCAATTTAATAAATCATCTACACTAAAATCCAAAGTGACAAGATCAAGAATTGTTGCTTTCACTCCGGCTGCCATTGTAATTCCATAGTACATCTTCCACCAGGGGTTTTGTGTCAAATCTGCCTCAATTTTTCCGTAGCCTTTTGCGTTTATATATGGGCCAAGAATGTTAAAAATCAACATCCTTAATTCAGGTTTAATAAAAGCCTCGGCACCTGCATTCAGATTTAGTTGCGGAGATGTATAATTGAACGATTTATCATAGTTCATATAGCTTGACCAACCTTCCTGTTTGATGTACTGCAAACCCGTTTCTATCGAGAAATTCTGGGAAAGAGACGTTGAAATATTGGCATTTGCATAACCATTCAAACCAAGTTTAATATCTAAAACAGGGACAATGGGAATTGTAAATGGAGGGACTGGTATTGGGATGAAAATTGGGCTGAAATAAACAGTTGCCAGGGTTATTTCCTTATCAATCGTAAATTGCTTCCCGGCAATCAATGCCAAATTAAATTCCTCATTGCCTTCAAATCCAAATTTAACTTTCTTAAGTCCCTCCAGAATGCTGATTTGGATTTGTACAATAAAATCATTTGTGAGCTGAAAATTACCTTGTAACCGAATTTGCGGATAAATTTCAGTATTGATATCCCAATTAAACAAAGTGCCGTCAGTCGATTTAATGCTGATGGTATCTAATTGAACTCCGGGATAATAATAGTTGATGCTTTTAATCTTTGAAACAGTAAGTGATGTTTTAAAATCAATGTCCCCTTGCTGAATGAGATCTACGAGGGTTGCTTGGGATGTCTGGATTTGTAAATTGTTGCCTGATGAGGTAATTGTTTCTATTTTCCTTAATATTCCATTACCTACTGATGAAACAATCAAATCACCAGGAACAAGTGAATATTTACTTATCAAATCCTGATCAACAATCATAGTATAGTTAGAGCTATCTATACTGGTTATCTTTGATTGCCAGTCAGTGTCAACAATGAATTTTGCTTTAGGAGAAATGATACATTGGGCAGCCTCTGGAGGAGGTGGGTCTTCCCCCTTTTTACTACATGTGGTCAGGGTAATTATTATAATTGTAAGAAGGCATAATTTGCTGATGATAGAAAAACCCTGTTTTATATCCATAATGCTTCTGATTAGATTAACTAATTGTACTAATGATAAAAAAATCTGACCATGCTATTTTTCGACAGCAGTATATATTGTTCGATATTCAGACCCCTGGAGATAACCTTTTGTTTCTAATTCCCTGTCTGTTAATTTAATTATTTCTGCTGTATAGGGGCTCCCCTGTTCATGAAAATAAGTAATGCTTTTTTTATCAGTGGAAAATTTAAATTTCCCTCCATTTACTGACTTTTTATTGGTCTTAAAATCCAAATAGGTAGAAACATATGTTCCATCTTTATTAAGTTGCGTCGTAATTTCTGCATGCATATCCTTAACCTTGCCATCTGTAATTTGTGAAGTCACTTTCCATTTCTTATAGATAGAAACACTGTCATTCGCGACTGTTTTATTTTCCACAACCGGGTTAGGATTAATCATCGCATTTATTACCTCGCTTGGAACCCCGCTACTGTTCAATTTTATTAAATCATCTGTAGTAACATCAAACCTGGTAATACTGGTTTTAATTTTAGTAATTATCAGAGAAGGCTGTAAACCTGCTTTCAATAATAATATTACTTTATCATTGGTAAGCGTATCAGAATTTGTTTGGGCTGATACAACACCTAAAAGTACGAAACAATTAAGAAAAAGAAAAAAGGTTCTCATGGGAATTGTCTTTTCAAATTAAGCAGAATTAATAAGATAAATATAGAGTCAGGTTACGGTAACTGAACGCTGAAATCAAAGACCTTATACGTATTGGTTGAAAAAACAAAACAATATTCTCCCGGTTTGAATGGTTTATTAAATTTGATTTCAAAAATACCATCCTTGACTTTGTTATATTCAAAGGGAATTTTATCTTTTTGTGGAATACCGGAGTTTTCACTTGAAGTCATAAATCCAGAAGAGGACCCGCCTACCTTACAAAAGCGCTTGTCTTTCTTTACGATGAGTTTAGCCAGTTCAAATTCATTTGGTGATGTTGATTCAAACCAATCGGAACCGGACCCTTTGTCATCAAAATAGAAATAAAAGATAGGACTTGTTTGCGTTATTTTTAATTTACTCTCCGTCCCATTCAAATTTGCAGTAGTAGAAGATCCACCGTATCCCCCATATCCGCCGCTACTTGTAGTGTAACTTACTTTGACAGGATCGAGTTTAATCAAAGGATTTTCCGTGTTTAGGGGATTGTAATAATATATGCCGGTCTTATGCATTGAATTTGGATCTTTAAAATCCATTTCATTTGCAACAGCAGATTGATGCTTGTTGTTTGAAAGGATCATTTCATTAATAACATCAGCAGAAACCCCTTTAGAGTTCAGGTCAATTAAAGCGTCGGTACTTACATTAAATAATGTAACACTTGATTGAATCTTGTTAATAATAACCGAAGACTGTAATCCAATTTTTGATAATGTTATAATTTTTTGATTTGTTAATGTATCTACTTTAGACTGTGCTCTTGCGGAGATGTTTATAAAAATCAAGAATGCGAACAAAATACTTATTGTTTTCATACCAATTACTGTTGTTTAATGAAAATTGCTTTGTAATGGAGAATTATAGAGGGAGTTGGACTACTTGGTTTGTTAACCAGCTCTTTTTATATGGAGAAGAGTAACTCCTTAAAAATAACGCAACAGCTGTATGTACATAACTATCAGACTATTGACTAAGTAATAATAAAAGTGATCGTACAAATGAATTGTTTATGTGATAGGCCAAAGCTACAATATTAATAATTTTTGCAATATAATTCATTCTAATTCAAATATAGAATTCCTCCGGGGTGATCACGCCACCCCGGAAAGAGCATCCTTCTTCATCAGTATTTAACCAGTTTGTCGAAAACCTTTTGTGTGTATTGATATCCACTGAGCGTCAAGCATTAATTGAATATTACAGAGCGAAAAAGGAACTCAAAGCTTCTCTGGAAGCTGAATATGATGAAGATGATGAGGATGCGATAACATGTGGCTATGTTGTGCTCCAAGTCAGAAATATTGATCCGGTCACTTTAAAAGGTACCGAGTGGGAAGTTTATCAGGAATTTGTTATCCCCCCAGATGAAGATGATGAGGATGAAGAAAATCTCGATGAAATCAACGAGGATTCGGTCGATGATGACGACGACGAATAGGGTCCGTTATAAAGATGCTTTTTTACAGTCATTGTAACCCGATGGCAGGTCTGGTAGTTCGGATCTGCCATCACTTTTTTATACCGGCCGGTGGCAATTGAAAATCAGGATTAGGTATGGTTCGACAACCTGTCGAGCCTGGTTACGGCAGATCCTTCACTATATTGTAATAACCTGCTATTGACATTTGAATTTCAGGTTGTATCTTTGCACTGATAAAACATCTGGACTAAATCAGAGAATGCCCTATGGAATGCTCTTTTTTAAGTTCCGGATAGTTTTATCTATGGGGCAGCCGCGTTTCGGACGTATGCAACTGGCCAAAAACAAGTAAGCCGCTGCACACAGGTTTTAAACCTTGGACAATGCTCCATCTAGAGTAGGCTACGAGTCCTCTAAGGTTGTTCAAAGGGGTTAGCCCCGGAAGAAATTCCGGGGTTTTTTGTGATTAGCTGCTGGTTTATGCTTATATTTGAGATGCATTTGTACATGGTATGCCAAAAATTTTGATTTATAAACTTATCTGGTTATTTGTCATCTATGATACAGATATGTTCGAACGCAGAATGCATGTCCACGTAGGCAAGAAAGGAACGAAAAACCTTTGTAAGATATGGCTGGAGCCGGAATTATCAATTGCCGATCCTGGCCAGTTAACAATCCGGCAACAAAATGAAGTGTTACGAATCGCTCGGGAGTATAAAAATGAATTAATTTTGCAATGGCAACGTTTTACATCAGGTGAAAAGATCAAAGCAATCAAGGTAAAATGAAAGCGAAAAGTAAAATTGAAGGTTTTTGGGGCACAACACCAAAAATAAAATTGATCTCCTTTCGTATCAAAGGGAAAGTTATGGTAACCCTGGCCGATGGTAGGATTATCATTGTGCCGGTATCCGCATTCCCAAGTATTAAAAAGCTGAACATGCAACAGCGAAAAAAATGGTACATATTCGGCAATGGTTTTTCCTTCGACGATTGCGACGAAGTATTCCACATCGAGCAAATTCTTGGCAATTTTGATAATTACCGGCATGAACAGCATAAAATGTCAAGTAAGTAGGCTGGGCTTGACATTATACGATCAGTTCTAACAACACGGTGGTTCCTTTATTTTCTGATCCCATGAAAACAATTTCAATAATGGCTGATTTTGGGATGAGGCCATATGCGTGGCTTAGACGCAATAAAAGCCAACTTGGCGTTGGTAGTTGTATTGCTGATATCAACAATCCTATTCAACTTGATAAGATTGGTCCTATTTCCACGCCTTTGCATGAACAATTTTCAAGTTGGGTAACCGATTTTGAAGTCAATTCGGACAACAAAAATTTTCCTTGGGAAGAATGGAACATGAAAGGTATCGAGCTTGCAAAATCATTGAAAAAGGAAGTTGCTGGCAAGTTTGATGTTGAATATCACATCCCTTGTGAAGATCTAAGTTTCGAAATACTCAATACCCAAAAAAAGCATGTAATTTCGATTTGATACAGGTGTTTTTTGTCATATATTTGTTGAGCGAAACAACCATTAGAAGCCTTCGGGATGATCGTTTAATGCGATGGACCTCAATTTCGGTCTTCTAATGGTTGTTTCTTTTTTATTGCACACTCAAATCTATATTGGAATTTGTTAGATTTTGTTTCCAATACAATTATCGTATTCCAATTAGGTTTGGTAAGGTAAGTACGGATATTCCCAAAGAAAAGGGATTTGCACATTTGTATTCACCATTGACGAATGACACTAAGGAAAAAGTTCTTCAATCGGTCGGAGTATCGCGGCAAATGGCGAATCAATATTCTGTCAAAGTCAACGCCATTGACTTTGACAGAATGATGAAGATAAAACCAAAGTCATTCAATCAATTGATCCGGGGAACCGGTCAATGATGCTGTGACCAGGTAAATTTGAAAGAGTGTTTTTTGTCGTATATTTGTAATTCTAAAACAGCTTGATCATGTAGGGTTAAGACGCTGTAAAAAGTGGCTCCCGTTTGAAGATCAGGCAGTTGAAAACCTTAACAGAGCTAAGCTGACGGCCCAACTAACAGTGGCTCCAGTGTTCTGTTAAGGTTTTTCTTTTTCGGCCTACCTTCTGAGTTTTTGCCCTGAGTGTGAACCTTCCAAGAATGCCTTGACATTAGTAGATACCAAAGCGTATTTTTTTAACCGTAATCGCTTTTTTCTTGGCAAATTCCTTGGCAAATAAAAAAGGTTCCAAACTTTGATTGTCTGAAACCCTTGATTCTGTAGTGGGACGTGAGGGATTCGAACCCACGACCTCATGCGTGTGAAGCATGCGCTCTGAACCGACTGAGCTAACGTCCCTTTTGGTAAAACAAAAGTAAGAAAAATCGTCGACTTCCCGGGAATTTGATAAAAAGAAATGATGTATTGAAAATTATCAGAGATACCTTTCAACCGTCTCCACCAGCAGGCTCCGGTCTAGCGGCTTGGTAAGATACTCGATGAATCCGGCCCGGATGATCTGTTCCTGGTCGTTCGGCATGGCGTAGGCTGTTTCTGCGATAAAGGGATGGGTCTTATAAATATTCCACCTGCTGATGATCGCCTCTTTTAAGGTAATTCCCGACCACGGAAAGGGCAAACTGATGTCAAAAATGAAAAGATCGATCTGCTGGTTTGTCTTCATCAGTTCATCGATGATGAACAGGGCCTCCTCACCGTCACTGGCTTTGAGGACATGACATTTATTTCGAAGCCAAATGTTTAGAATACTTATGGTTGCTACATCATCCTCAACAATAAGAACATTGCTTCGGTTTGGTTCAGCGGATGGATTCATCTTTCAATATTATCTTGCTATTCGCTTCGGCCAGGCTTTTCTTCTTGTCCGTTTCGCCGATCCGTTTAACAATCCTGCCTTCGATCTCCTCCTGGTTTTTAAGCACTTTGTTCTCCAGCGACTTAAGGTAACCCGCCAGCTTAATGCTGATCAGCGCCTGCTTGATGTCAAAGGGTTTGATCAGGAATGCACACGGTTTTGTCTGGAATGCCTTTTCAAAGATTTCAACCTGGCTCATGCCGGTTAAAAAAACAAGGGCAATGTCATAGTTGTGTGAAATTACCTCTGCCGCCTCGATGCCATTCATCTTTCCAGCCAAAGCGATATCCATCAGGATAATATCCGGGATATCTTCTTCATTCTGAATATCAGCAAGATACTGGAGCCCTGCTTCAGCGCGTTTAAAGATGCCAGTAACCTCATAGTTATATGCGGTTATTTGCCTTTTTAAATCGTTGGCTAACAGGAGTTCATCCTCAAATATGATAACTTTTTCAGGGGGCATCTCCGATAATAAGGCGCTAATATAAGCAAATAACCTTATAATTGACCTATCATTCAAACATTTTTATCAGAATCCCCACGGTTTATCTGTCCCAGGGCGGCATAATGGGTCCGGAGTTCATCTACCTGAACGGAAGTAAATCCTTCTGGTTCAAGCCCGGCGGATTTGCAAAGGAAGTAGATCCTGGCAGATTTGGCCAGAATGTCGAGGGTGTCAAACGCTTCCGGGCAGGAATTGCCTACGGCAATACACCCATGCTTTTCCCATAGAATGGCTTTGTGCTTTCCCAGTTCCCGGAGCGTGGCCATGGCCATGTTTTCGGACCCGGGCAGGTTGAAGGGGATCAGCCCCAGTCCCTCCGGAACAAAAAGCATGGTTTCGGGATGCATGCACCACAACATGGCATTGATGGCCTCGGCGGTTTTGAATGGGGCAAGCTGTGTAAGTGCAATCAGTTCCGTAACATGCGCATGCAATACCACCTTTTCCGTCGATTTCTGCTGAATCAGCAACTGCTGAATGGCCAGGTGGGTTGCCAGTTCGGAGGTGGGATTCACCTTACTCTCCCGGGACCCCCACCCCGAAATGTGACAGGAATCAGCTGAACCTCCTACATAGACAAAGCAAAGGAAATCTGTTGGATTCACGGCAACATCCCGCATCCGGGTTCCTGTTCCGCTGATCAAGAAAAGGGTTCGTGCCAGGTCGGGATATGTTTTTGCCAAAGTAAGTGACGGCAGGGAGGAAAAGGCCTCCAGCTCCTGCCTGCTGAACATTCCGGTAATGTTAATGGAGAAATTCCCGGCATTGCGTTCGGCCCAGCCTCTTTCCCAAAGATATTGTGCAATTCCGGCTATCTCATCCTGAAGCGTTTTCAACTCTTTTTTGTTAAAAAGGTCTGCCGCGAAATTTACCTGGTTCTCCATAATAGGGTTAGGTTCGTTTACTTTTGAAAAACTGCTTTAACAGCTGGCTGCATTCGTCCGCTAAAACGCCTGCAGAAACCTCTGTTTTTGGGTGTAGCAACGGCTGGCTGACGAGCCGAAAACCACGTTTTTCGTCAGATGCGCCGTAAACGATTGAACCCAGCTGGGCCCAGAGAGCAGCTCCGGCACACATAACGCATGGTTCCAGGGTGACATACAGGGTACATTCATCCAGGTATTTCCCCCCTAGATATCCTGAGGCAGCAGTAAACGCCTGCATTTCGGCGTGAGCAGTCACATCATGCAGGGTTTCGGTCAGATTGTGCGCCCGGGCAATGATGGTGCGGTTGCAAACAACCACGGCACCTACCGGCACCTCGTCCCGCTCCAGGGCTTTTTGTGCCTCCTTCAGCGCCTCATTCATGTAATATTCGTGGGTGAAGATCGGATATCCTTTTGAATTCATACGTATTTACAAAATTATTCCTTTTTGGTCTGCGCTCCGGGTTTCAGGAATCAGATTCTGCAGGTCGGTCAGTTCATAGGCATCACGCAGGTGGAACGATCCGATCCGCGTACGGCAGAGTGCCGAAAGATGGGCACCGCATCCAAGCAACGATCCAAAATCACGGGCCAGCGAGCGGATATAGGTGCCTTTACTGCAAATCACGCGGAAATCAACATCCGGTAATTCAATCCGGGTGATTTCAAACGCCGAAATCGTGACCTGCCGGGCCTTTATCTCAACACTGATATCCTGCCGGGCCGATTTGTACGCTCTTTTACCATCCACCTTGATGGCCGAGAACTGTGGCGGGACCTGGTCGAATGTACGAACAAAGTGATTCGCTGCATCATTGATTTTAGCCTGCACCTCCACCGGATCTCCAGCTGCCAGGGTTTCCATCGGGAAGATTTCATCTATCTCCGTTTCCAGGTCGAAGGATGGCGTGGTGGCCCCCAGACGGAATGTCCCGGTATACTCCTTTTCAAGGCCCTGGAACTCATCTATCCGCTTGGTAAACTTTCCGGTACAAAGGATCAGCAATCCGGTCGCCAGCGGATCAAGTGTGCCGGCATGGCCGATCTTGATTTTCCGCAACCCGGTACGCACCCGTATGATCGATCGCATCTTGCCCACGACATCAAACGATGTCCACGCGAAGGGTTTGTTGACCAGCAGGATCTCTCCCTGTTCAAACTGGAATGACATTACAGGATGGATAAACTATGACCGGTAAGGAGAAAAATAATTAAAAAAATGCCTACCACGATCCGGTAATACCCGAAAACTTTGAATCCGTGTTTGGTAAGGTAGGTGATGAATGCTTTGATGGCAATGATGGCTACCAGAAAACCAACCAGGTTTCCCAGGGCAAGGATCTGGATATTATGGGGCGTTAATATTTCCGGGTTATCCTTCCAGGCATCCCAGAGACTTTTGGCAAAAGCTCCTGCAAGTGTCGGGACGGCCAGGAAAAAAGAAAATTCTGCCGCAGCTTTCCTGGTCAGTTTCTGTTGCATCCCGCCGATGATGGTGGCCGCACTCCTGCTGAACCCGGGAAATACGATGGAAAGCAACTGGATAACCCCGATGATCAGTGAATTCTTATAGGTGATGTCCTCTTCCCGGTCAATAACCGGCTTGTTGAACCAGTTATCAACAAACAAAAGCACAATGCCGCCCAAAAACATCACGACTGCAATGAAGATGGGCGTTTCCAAAACCTGGTCAATGTGCTTTTTCAGCAGGATGCCGACAAAGGCCGCGGGCAGGAAAGCAATGAACAATTTAAGGTAAAAACTCAGATGCTTGAAATCCAGGAATTTCCGCCAGTAAAGAATGATCACCGATATAATGGTGCCAAACTGAATGTTCTCTATAAAAAGTTTGGTGAATGCGCTCTTTTCAATCCCGAGGATGGCGGAGGTCAAAGCCATGTGGCCAGTGGAAGATATCGGAAGAAATTCGGTTATCCCTTCAACAATGGCAATGATGATGGCCTGAATGATGCTCATCAATCCTTCGGTCTTTTCATGATGGCAAAAATCTCGATAACGTATCCGGCAAGGATAAGAATCGGAGCCAGGGTGATCCGGCGGAAACTGAAGATTTCAGGATTGAATTTGGTCGGATCGGCTGACCCTCCGCCAATCATCAGCAAAAAACCTACAACGATGAAGGCAAGCCCGATAAGCATCAGGCGGTAATTTTCTTTTCCGAAGGCAAATTCGCCGACATTGGGACCTTTTACTGCAGTTTCATCATGCTTTGAAGGTTTGGCAGTTGCCGGGGATTTTATTTGGGTATTTTTCTTTTCCATGATTCAACACGAATTAAACCGCGAAATTAAAGAAAATTTAAGAATATCAGGTATATAATAAATCGGTCCGGATACGCAGGTACTTGCGGACCGCGAAATAGGTTGATATCCACGAAATAAAAGAACCCAGGAAAAAGAGAAAAAGAACGAGGGCGACCAGCATGATCGGATCCTGGAGCTCGAGCAGTTCAGGTATCTGTTCCAGGGCAAAATAGGTAAGCAGCATGAGCATAAGCAGGGCCAGGAATGCGCTGATACATCCATGCAGGATGCTCCGCGCCAGAAGCGGTTTGCGTATGAAACCCTCCGTTGCTCCCACCAGCTGCATGCTCCGGATGATAAACCTTTTTGAATAGACCGACAGCCTGATGGTATTGTTGATCAATACGATCGCGATGAAAAGCAAGACCCCGCTGAAACCCAGCAGGATCAGGCTGATTTTTTCCAGGTTCCGGTTGATCACATCCACCAGTGATTTCTGGTAGTATACCTCCTTGACTTCGGGAATGGAGAGTAACCGTTTTTCAATGCGGTTAAGAGAATCGACCGTGGCATAGGGCGCCCTGATCCTGAGGTCGATGCTTGGAAGCAGGGGATTGTATCCCAGAAACCCGATGAAATCTTCCCCAAGTTCATCCTGAAGCTTTTCGGCAGCCCGTTCCCGTGGAATGTATTCACTCGATTTAACAAAATATTGTCCGTCGAGATTTTTTTTCAGTTCAAGAATTCCTGACTCCTTTACCCCTTCGCGGATCATGATGGAAAAACCGATATTTTCCTTCACATAATCAGATAGTTTCTGCGCATGAAGAAGGATCATGCCCAGCAAACCCATGAGGAAGAGCACCAGGGTTATGCTGATGATGGTGGTGAATTGTGATGTCGCAATCCGGCGCTGGTAGTAACTTTCTTCCTGGGGGATCATAGCTGGGTTAATGCGAGCTAAAATTACTCAATTTTTCCTACTTCGGATGTTTTTTCTCCTTCGCCTGCTTTGACTGCTTGGTCTGCTTTGCCTGCTTTTCCTCTTTTATCAGTTCTTTCTGTACCTTGGAGTTAAATCCCATGGTTGATTTCAATCCGCTCAGGGCACTTTTCCAAAGGAAATTGATGATTCCCTTTTCCTTATCCCGCGTGAAATAGATCTGACCGATCTTCATCTTGCCCGATTTCGTAGGATTGTCATCGTTGATCACCAGGTCATTGGCGGCCCAGTTTAGCACCCCTGTTTTGATTTTTGTCCAGGTTGTCTGCTTTTTGTCCATGACGTTGATGGAAAGATCATTGTAGTAAAACAGCAGCTTCCCTTTGGCAAAATCATCATTGGCAAATACCTGGGGTATCACAAGCCGGTGTAATTTTCCGCTGACGACCTTTGCAGGAAGAAGCTTCGTAAGCATGGGGTTGATCTCAACAAGGTTAATGGGGCCAATCATGGAAGAAAAGGTAAATGAGTTTCGCCGGTCGCCGAAATTGAAGCGGATGGTGGCATCAAGCTTTCCCTTTCCCATCAGGTAGGCCGTTCCCTTTAACTCAGAAACCAGTCCGGCCATCAGCAATACCGAATCGTTGGTGAGGCCGGTGAAGGTAGCATTCATTTTATCGAAGAAAATAACGCCCGGCTCCTCGCCAGTTTGTTCAGAATAGGTGGCTTTGCCGTTGGTGAGCATGACCGTATCGATCCGCAGGTATGTTTTCAGGTTCCGGATCCCATCCTGTGGCATCGGCGGCCTGAATCCCGGCTTGCGTGCAATGCGCTTGTCCCGGTAATCGTCAAGCAGCAACGAGTCAATCTGAAGCAACCCGGCGTATAATTTTCCCTCAAACAGAAGTTTTCGGATGTTCATCCGTTTAAAACAGAGCTTGCTGATGCGGATATCCATCCGGTCGGTTTGGAAGCCCAGTTTTCTGGTATAATCATGTTTGCTGAAAAGGGGTTCCAGGTGAAAATCGCGGAGGTACACTTCACCTGATGATGTTGAAAGACCTATCTCGCCAAACGATACTTTGTTCATCCCGTTTTTCATCGTCAGGCTATAGGTCCCCAGGATGATGCTGATATCATCGGCATTGAACAGCCTCAATTGCCCATGGTGAGCTGAGTCGACAAGAATGTGTTTAATAACAATGTTGAAGTCCGGAAACGAATTCCGCGTGATGGAATCTCCGCTGCAATCGACAAACTCCAGTTTTGCATTTTCAACCTTGAATTCCCCGACCTCGATCGACGTCAGTCCTTTCGGCAGGGGGATGGACATCATTTTTTCATTTCGGCTCTCCTTCTGTCCCCCCGGCTTCATTTTCATGCGCATGACCGTGACACCGGGGTTTGTAAAACAGATTCTTTTTACATCAATCCTGCGTTTCATGAGGGCATCCATGACATGGAAATCCCTGACGAGGAACTGGTCAATGTTCAGGCGGATCAGCATGGGCGCCAGGGTATCGGTGTTTGAATGAGCCCGGTAAAAGGCCGTGTCGGGCACCAGGGAAAACCTTTTGACTGTAAGGTTTCCTGCGGCAATGTTCAGTTGAATGCTGCCTATTTCAACTTTGTACAACCCCTTGCTCTCCCGGCTCACGGTCTCGATCAGGTAGGTGCGAATGACCTTTGCATAGTAAAAATATCCGATCGCGAAAAAGATACCTGCCAGGAGAATCATAACTGCCAGCAGCCAAAGGATGATTTTGCGGATCATTTTTAACTTCATTTTTTAGCGGTTTTTTTCTTCTTTTTTATCTCTTTTTGCATTTTCGTGTTGATTCCTACAGTTGACTTGATCCCGCTCAGAACACTTTTCCAAAGAAAATTAAAAAAACCTTTGGTCTCATCTCTTTCAAAATAAATAATTCCAACAGTCAGCCTGCCATTCTCGTTGGGATTGCTGTTGGCCAGGAGAAGGTTGACTGCCTCCGTTAAAAGTGATTGTTCTACCTGGTGCCAGGTTCCGGTCTGGGTCGGATCAAGCCGGATGGCAAGGTCATGATAACGGAAATTCATACTTCCGATGGCCCTGGTGTTATTGGCATTGAAATGAAGGATCTCCGTCGAGGTGGCGGTTCCCTGTGTAATGGACACGGGCACAAGCCTTGAAAGCATTGGGTTTATGGCTGTCAGGTCAAGGTTGCTGATGGTGGCAAGAACGGTAAAGGAATCGGCCGGATGGCCTTTCTGAAACTGCATCCATGCCCTGGTGGGGGCCAGCCCCATTAGCAGGCCGGATGCGTCAACGTTAAGACTTTGGTTGGCTGGTTCCATACAGCTTTTCGTGGTGGTAAATCCTGTTACGGTCGCCCTCAGCCGGTCAAAAAAGACCTTGCCCGGTTCGTCTCCGTTTTGTTCTTCATACGCAGCCATACCATTCAGGAGGGCGATGGTATCGATGCACATGGGAAATTTAATGCGGGCAACCATCTGGGCAGGCATCAACGGCCGCTGCCATGTAGGAAAGGGAACCCGTTTATCCCTGTATGATTCAAAATTCAACCCCTCAAGAGCCACCTTGTCAGCATGCAATTCCCGGTCACTGATCAGTCTCCGGAAATCAACCTGGGATATATGGATCTTCGGCACCTGCAATACCATCCGGTCGGTTTGATATCCCAGCTTTCTGGAAAACGCCGTTCTGCTGAAATTCGGAGTAAGGGTTACCGAATCTACGAAAGCGGAAGACGATCCCGTTGAAAAACCAAAACGGCCGATCGATAAAGTATACATGCTGTCGGGAGAGGGCCATGAAAATCCGGGAGCCGAAACTGAAATATCATCGGCATTGAACAGCGGCGTGCCGGCCGGGTTTGCCCGGGTGGATGAATCAACCCGGAAACGGACCACCTGCATCATGATGTTTTTTACTGAATAGGACCGCAAAGAGTCCTGCTTGTGTATCAAAACGCCGGCAGAGGCTCCGGTTATGGAAAAATTGCGCACGGCAACAGTCTTCATGAACCTGGGCGTGGTGATGAAACCTGCCGGATCAAATCGCAGCGATTCGCCGGCCTTATCCGATGACGCTTTGTTTTTGTCCTGGGTAATTTCCAGGTCTATCGTAGGGTGATCCACATATAAACCTTCAACCAGCCATTGGTTATCAAAGATGGCCCGGTCAAAATAAAAGCCATTGAATTGTATTTTGGGAATGGTTACAGTGGCCAGGGTTTTCGGTCCGGTCATCTTATTCCAGGGTTTCAGGGGGGTTACCTTGATCCCCTGGATGGTTATGTTGGCAGGATAGGAATGAACTTCAAGACTCCGGGCTTCAAGGGCATAGGTGCTGTCTGCAATGACTGCACGCAGAGGAAAGACCTTTAGTTGAAGTGAGTCAAATTTGATCAGGCCATCAAGCACCCCTCGTTCCGGAATCTGAACCATGGCATTTACAATGGCAAAATCGATCTCTTTCAATGAGAAAAAGGTAGCCCTGCGGTCCTCTTCGCCATCGTACGCAAACGCTCCCTTGCGGACCAGGCAATGTCCGATTTCGAAGGTGCGTATGAACTGGTTGGTTTTAATGAATTGTTCCTCTTCCGGCGGCCCCTGGAATTGCACCCGGCTCGAAGTCTTCAATGAAAGAACCGGCCTGTCGAAAACGATCTGGTTTGCTTTTAAAATCTTATCAAGGAAAAGTTTTTTATGATTCAGCCCCGAAAGCTGAAGTTTATGTAAAGAAAATTCAAAAGTCGGAGATTGTCTCTTGTGCAGCGGTACGATAATGGGCGACGGGCTGGCGGTTTTAAAGATAAGGATGTTGTCGGCTTCGATCAAAGAGTCATTCGTATTGATATGAATTCTTTCTGCCCCGAAGTGTTCAAGACTGTCAGGTGAAACAACTGAAATGGTGTTCAGGTCCAGGTCGAAGTCCTGGCTGTAAAAGTAACCCTGTTGGTTCATTCCATGCACCGAATCAATTAAAAACTGTTGCATGGTAAGGTTAAAGCTGCTGGTAGCCACCGGGGACTCCTTCCCGTTTTGATCAACTGAAAATTGAGCAAATCCGTGCGTGATGTTGATTTCGTTCCCCTTGATAACCCAGAGGTATTTTTTTAGCAGGTCATAAACCACCTCTTCGTTTTCTGCCTGAAAAAAATCAGCCGGTTTTTTGAACCTTGGATCCGGATTTTTTGGCGGACGATAGCGGGTATACCTGATCTCCGGCTCATTGATCACAAGCTGGTTAAAGTCAAGAATCCTCCGGTTAAAAACCTTTTTCAGGTCAATTCCGGTAAAGGTCAGCTGTGGCAATTGAATAAACATAAGATTACGCCGGCTGTCCTGAAGCAACGCATTTTTTTCCCTGTTGGGAAAAATGGTTGCTTCTTTCACTTCGATTAGCGATTTTCGCGTTGAAAACCTGATCCGGGATGCCTGAATGCTATGAATGCCATCGCGCAAAAACAGGGAAAACTGTTCGGTCTCAAGTTCGATGGCCCGCGCATAGAATATCCTCGAAGGGTCCTGGTGCGTAACGGAATCGAGCCGGAACTGCCTCAGTTCAAGGGTCACCCTGCCGATGCGTAATTCGGGTCTTTTATCTGCCAGGCTGTTATAATATTCAAATGCTCCGTTTTTCAGGGAGAATGAGTCAATGGAAACCTCCCTGAGTTCCTTCGCAACAACAGCATATAACCCGTCAATGGTCAGTTTTTTCTTTGTTCGTCCCCTGGCGACAGCTCCTGCTGGTTTATTATTCTGGTAAACTTTCATGAAGAAATCCGACAGGCTCACGGCGGAAATGTCTACTTTTCGGTCGGTCATGGCTCTGTACAGGTCAATTCCACGGATGGAAAAGGCCGGCAGGCTTATCTGGAACAGCTCCCTGTTTTGAACCCGGTGGATCTTCTTCGATCTGAAATTAGGTTGCAGAGTGACGTTTTTTCCGTAAAGTATTGATTTTGTAAGAGAAAAGCCAAGCTGTTCCGCGGTAAGCGAATAGAGGCTGTCGGCCAGCTGGTATTCAAAATTGTGAATGACCAGATCAATATCGCGGGAGTAAAAAACCCGTTCACGATTGTAGTAGCTGAACGGATTAACCGATACATCCCTCAAAACCGCACTAAACTCATATTCCCCTGAGGTTTGTTTCCCTGTTTTTTCAGTAGTCGATGTCAGGAATTTTCCGTGGTCAACCTTGACCGAGTCGATGTGAAAATCATTAAAAAACTCAGAAACTGTCGGATACAGGTCCTCATAAACCACCCGCCATTTATTACGTTTGGCAGCCGCAGTATCGGGGAATCCCACAATGTTCAGGTAGGGGTGTTTAAGTGTCAGCTGACGGAAATTAATCCTTTTGCCCTCATAGATCTGCCTGAAATGGACCTTGTCGATGGTAAGAGAAGAGAATGATATCTTGTACAGCGACCGGGCAATTTTTCCCTGCTGTTTCAGCCCCTGGTACTGCAATGTATCGGGGGTGAGATCAAAACTGTCAACAACCAGCTTCCCGGTTAAGATATTCAGGGTCAGTTTTTTAAAATCTCCCTGGTACAAACCGCCGCTTGAACTCTGGATTTTGTCCTGGAGGTATTTTCTCAACAACCTTTCACCAAAATAGTTGAACCCCAGAAAAAGCGCAATGAAGAATAAAAACAAAATAAACAGCAGGCTAAGAATGACCTTAAGCCAGGCGGGGGTTTTACGTTTTTTCGGATCTGCACTCTTTTGAGGCTCGGGATCGTCCATTTAGGCGGCATTGTTGGAGTATCAAAGGTATATATTTTCACGGTTCGTGTGAATTGCCTAATTTTGCGGCGTTAGCTGGCAAAACAGCACAGCAGGGGTTAAAACAACTAATATCTGAATATCAATGGATTACAATTTTCCGGAAATAGAAAAAAAATGGCAGAAGTACTGGGTGGATCACAAGACCTTTAAAACTGAAATTGATCCTTCACGTCCCAAGTATTATGTACTCGATATGTTTCCCTATCCCTCCGGAGCCGGGCTTCACGTTGGCCATCCCCTGGGGTATATTGCCTCCGATATCTATTCCCGGTATAAACGGCTTACCGGGTTCAATGTCCTGCACCCGATGGGTTACGATGCATACGGACTGCCGGCAGAACAGTATGCCATACAAACCGGCACCCACCCGGCTGTTACCACCGAGAAAAACGTGGCGCGGTATCGTGAGCAGATGGATAAAATCGGATTTTCCTACGACTGGGATCGCGAAGTGAAGACCTGTGATCCTGATTATTACAAATGGACCCAGTGGACATTCATTCAACTGTTTCATCACTGGTATAACAATAAAACCCAGAAAGCTGAACCAATTTCCACCCTGGTGAAGATTTTCGGAACAGGGGGAAATTCAGGTATTGAGGCCTCCGTGACCCAGAACTGGTTCAAAGACCTGGTAAAGAAAGACCGCTCATTTGGTGATAAATGGGATGGCCTTTTTTCCGCAGATCAGTGGAAATCATACTCCGAAAAGCAGCAACAGGAGATCCTGATGAATTACCGGCTCGCCTACCTGTCTGATGCGATTGTAAACTGGTGCCCTGAATTGGGAACGGTGCTTGCCAACGATGAAATTGCCAATGGGTTTTCGGTGCGTGGCGGCCACCCGGTTGAACGGAAGCTGATGAGGCAATGGTTTCTGAGGATCACGGCATACGCCCAGCGACTCCTCGACGGGCTCACCTCGGTTGATTTCTCCGACTCCCTCGTCGAAATGCAACGCAACTGGATTGGTCGTTCCGAAGGTGCGGAAATCCATTTCCCCATCAGGGACCAGGAGATTACCCTGAACGTTTTCACCACCCGCCCCGACACCATTTTTGGGTCGACCTTCATGGTACTGGCCCCTGAACATGAGTTAATTGCAAAGATTACCACACCCGAACGCAGGACGGCAGTTGAAGAATATCTCCTGCTGGCTAAAAACCGTTCAGAACGCGAACGAATGGCCGAAGTAAAAAAGGTAACGGGTGAATTCACCGGGGCCTATTGCCTGAACCCGTTCAGCGGCACGCCTGTTCCGATTTGGGTGGCCGATTATGTTCTGGCCGGGTATGGTACCGGGGCCATTATGGCTGTTCCTGCCCACGACAGCAGGGATTATGATTTTGCGAAGCACTTTAGGCTCCCGATTATCGAAGTGGTTTCAGGGGGTGATATCTCCGAAAGTTCTTATGATGCAAAGGATGGCATCCTGATCAATTCCGGATTCATCAATGGCCTGCCGGTAAAAGAGGCCATCAAGGCCGTTATCCGGAAAATTGATGAAATGGGAATTGGTAAAGGAACCGTGAATTTCCGCTTACGCGATGCCATCTTCAGCCGGCAACGCTACTGGGGAGAACCGTTCCCGGTCTATTTTAAGGATGGGATTGCCTGCACGCTCGATGAGTCTGAACTACCACTCCGGCTTCCGGAGGTCGATGCTTACCTGCCAACCGAAACAGGAGAACCTCCCCTTGCACGTGCAAAAAACTGGAAAACCAAAGAGGGATATCCGCTCGAAACCAATACCATGCCCGGATTTGCCGGTTCCAGCGGTTATTATCTCCGCTATATGGATCCCGGGAATCACCAGGCCTATTTTTCAAAAGAAGCTGTCAGTTACTGGCAGGATGTTGATCTTTACATCGGAGGTGATGAACATGCCACCGGCCATTTGATCTATTCCCGCTTCTGGAATAAATTCCTCTATGATATCGGGTTGTCGGTTAAAGAGGAACCCTATAAAAAGCTGATCAACCAGGGAAAAATCCAGGGAAAGTCCAGTCTCGCCTATCGTATCAAAGGGAGCAATACCTTTGTCTCTGCCGGCTTGATAGATCAATACGATACCACCGAGATGCATGTGGATGTCACCATGGTCGACAACGACATGCTCGACACAGAGGCGTTTCGTCAATGGCGTCCCGACCTTGCCAGGGCTGAATTTATCCTCGAAGAGGGTAAATACCATTGCGGATATGCCGTTGAAAAGATGTCAAAATCGCTTTACAACGTGGTAAACCCCGATTACCTGATTGGTAAGTATGGGGCCGATACCTTCAGGCTGTATGAAATGTTTCTCGGACCCCTTGAACAATCCAAACCCTGGGATACCAATGGCATCGAAGGAGTTTTCAGGTTCATCCGTAAATTCTGGAGGTTATTTCACGACGACCAGAATATGTTCAGGGTGGGCGGTGATGTTCCCGATGCAGCTGAATTGAGGGTGTTGCATAAAACCATTAAAAAAATCAGGGAAGACATCGAGCGGCTTTCTTTTAATACGGCAGTGAGCACCTTCATGATCTGTGTGAACGAACTTACCGACCTGAAGTGCAGTAAAAGGGCCATCCTCAGCGAGCTTGTTGTCCTCATTGCTCCCTATGCTCCGCATATTGCAGAGGAACTCTGGAACCTCCTGGAAAATTCAGAAAGCATTACCAGGGCATCTTTTCCCGAATTTAACCCGGAATATTTGATCGAAAATACTTTTGAGTATCCTGTTTCGTTTAATGGTAAGACTCGTTTTAAATTGGAGTTGCCTGCCGATCTGTCGGTGCCCGAGATCGAAAAAGCAGCGCTGGAAGCTAAAGAATCAGAAAAATGGTTGCAGGGAAAACCACCAAGAAAGGTAATCATCATTCCGAAGAAAATCATCAACATCGTAGTACAGGGTTGAGTTTTTCCCGGACTGCCGTTGTATTATCCATTCTCATCTGTTTTTATTGTTCCGTTTTTACCGTTTTTTCCCAGCCGCTTAAGCCGGTGAAAAACGAAGCTTTTATCAGGGGCGAAAAGCTGAAATTCCGGGTATATTACGACTCCTATCTCACGGGAAAGGTATCTGCCGGCATCGCGAGCCTGGAGGTGAATCGTGTCGTAAAACAGGTGGATGGCAGGAATGTATTCCACATCATTGGCGAAGGCCATTCAAAAGGTGCTTTCAACTGGTTTTTTAAAGTGGTTGATCGCTTTGAATCCTTTATGGATGAAGAATTCCTGTTTCCCTGGTCCTTTATCCGGCGCACGCATGAGGGCGATTACGCCTACAATGATGATGTGAAATTCAATCAGTTTTCGGGAACGGCCCTCAGTACGCGGGCAAATAAAAAAATTCCCACCGGCACACAGGATGTGCTTTCTGCCTTTTATTTTGCCCGGACATTCAATTTTTCTGACATTAATCCCGGGCAGAATATTCCGATCCCCTTCTATCTGGATGATTCACTTTACATTTCCCAAATTCAGTATGTAGGGAAAGAGGAGGTGATTACCGACCTGGGGCGGTTCCGCTGCCTGCGCTTTAAACCCATGGTGGCGACGGGAAACGTCTTTAGCCAGCCCTACCCGATGGATCTCTGGGTCACCGACGATAAAAACCATCTGCCCGTTCTGGCCAAATCGGCTGTAATCGTGGGCTCGGTTAAGCTGGAACTGATCAGTTATTCCGGCCTGGCCAGCCCTTTGACCTCCCTGGTGCCTTCACAGGAGGAATAAAGGATATGAACAGCACACCCTTTGCGCTGTCGCACAAGTTTCCTAATATTGTATCTGAATGGTTCATACATAACGCATTTAACATGAAAATCAAGATCGGATTATTTCTGTTTTTTTCATTCCTCCTCCTGAATCCATCCTCTGCTCAAAAACCCGGCCTTCCTGCAACCAGACAGGCCGCCATTTCACAACCCCGTTATTTTAGTGATTTATGGAAACAGGTCGATTCGCTCACCAACCTGGGCCAGCCCAGATCGGCCCTGGAGGTGGTGAATAAAATATACCGGAAGGCAAAAACAGAAAATAACGATCCGCAGTTCATTAAGTCCATCATTTACAGGATTCGCCTCAATTCCGAATTCCAGGAAAATTACCTTGTCCTGTTGATCAGGGATTTACAGAAAGAGATTCAGTCTTCAGCGCAACCGGTAAAGCAGGTGTTACAGTCCATTCTGGCTGAGGTTTACTGGAAGTACTACCAGAATAACCAATATCGTTTCCGCGACAGGTCGCAGGTCATCACCCCGCTTCCTGACAGCATCCAAACCTGGGATCTCACTGCCATCAACCATGAAATCTGCCGCTTTTACCTTTTATCACTTGAAAATCCCGATTCGCTGAAACGAATTTCGATCAACCGGTTTGAATCAATTCTTGACCAGGAGGTTTTTAATGATAAAAAGGCGGGGGACCAGTTCAAAGACGCGGCCAGGTTCATCCCCACCCTGTATGATTTCCTGGCAGGCCGGGCGCTTGATTATTTCACCTCCGACCAGGAATTGCGCACCATTCCTGCACAGCGGTTCGAGGTTGACCGCCCCTGGTATTTTGCACCGACCTTTAACTTTACCAGTAACCGGATGCTGATTCCGGCGGATACATCAGCCCCTGCAAGTTTTGCATTGCGTATTTTCAGAGACCTCGCTGCATTTCATCTTCAGGATAAAGATCCCCGGGCCTTGATTGGGGTGGAATTGAAGCGTTTCGAATTTGTACACCGTACATACACACTCCCGGGAAAAGACAGCCTGTACCTGGAGGCCCTGAGGCAATTTGACAAGGCACAGGCCGGTTCCCCATGGGGAACCTCGGTTTCCTATACACTCGCCTCCTATCTCAATGAAAAGGGACAACTTTACCAACCGCTGGTCTCCGATATTCACAAATGGGACATTCGTTCGGCGATGGAGGTGTGTGATAATGCAATCAAACGATTTCCCGATTCCGATGGGGCTAAAAATTGCAGGATCCTGGCTAAATCCATTCAGGATAACATCTTGCGGTTGACCGCAGAAAATGCGGTTCCCATTGATAAACCATCCCTCGCACTGGCCGAGGTCAGGAATTTAAATCAACTTTATTTCCGGCTGGTAAAAACCGATCCGGATGAGTATACTGCAAAGGCCGGAACACTTGAACCTGTCAATTTTTTCAAATACCTGACATCCCTTCCAGCAACAAAGTCGTGGTCGCAGATTTTTCCTTCTGATGGTGATTACCAGGTACACCATGCAGAAATAATCATTCCGGAGGTGTCCAGGGGATTCTGGGTCCTGTTGGGTTCTTCGTCCAAAGATTTTAACCATGCAAACCAGGTTTTTTCTATCACACCGTTTTGGTCATCACAGATAAGTTATACCAGCAAACTCAATAATGACGGGAGCCTGGGTTATTTCCTCCTCGACCGCGAAACAGGCACTCCCCTGAAAAATGTTAAAGTGGAATCATGGCAAAAAAACTATAATTACCATGATCGTCAATATATAACAACCAAACTGCAGGATTTTATTTCAGACGGGCAGGGATTCTTTTCCATTCCTTCTCCTGACAACAACCGAAGAAATTCTACCCTGTTCCTGAAAATGAATTATAAGGACGACCTTCTGATTACCGATAATTTTTATCAATACCCGAAGTACACCGGAAAGACAGAGACAAGCCTTCTGACCATGTTTTATACCGACCGGGCCATTTATCGACCAGGCCAGGTTGTCTATTTCAAAGGGATTATCCTTGAAAAATCAGGGGATTTAACAAAGATTAAAAATAATCAACCGACGAAAGTGGTATTTACCGATGCAAATGGCCAAAAGATCAGTGAACAAACATTTACCTCCAATGAGTTTGGTTCATTTAACGGTTCGTTTACGACACCACAGGGTGTAATGCTGGGACAAATGGCCATTTCCAATGAATCAGGTTCCGTGCATATTTCCGTGGAAGAATACAAACGACCTACCTTTGAGGTGATTGATGAACCCCTGGAAGGGAACTACCGGCTGGGAGAATCAATCACCGTAAAGGGAAAGGCTTCTGCTTTCGCAGGCAATGCCATCGATGGCGCCAGTGTAAAATACCGGGTAGTCCGTTCGGCCAGCTTCCCCTTTTGGGACTGGGGCTGGCGCAGACCCATGCCGGCCTCTCCGGAAGTTGAAATTTGCAATGGGATCACAACGACGGATGCCTCCGGGAAATACAACTTTGTTTTCACTGCAACGCCCGACCCGGCAACGGATAAAGAGATCAGGCCTGTATTTGATTTTGAACTCTATGTTGATGTTACGGATATAAACGGGGAGACCCAATCGGTCCGGCAGACAGTTTCGGTGGGATATCAGGCGCTATTAATTGAGTTTAAAATGCCCGACCTGGTTAACCTGTCCAATGACACTACGGTAAAAATCACAACCACCAATCTCAATGGGCGTGCAACGCCGGCTTTCGTTTCGGTCACACTTCAAAAACTCGTCCAGCCCGACAGGTTATTTAAACCGCGGCTGTGGGAACGTCCTGATATCTCCCTGATGACCCGTGAGGAATTTTATAAACAGTTTCCCTATAATATCTATGGCAACGACAGCGATCCCTCCACGTGGAATCAGGAAAAGGTGGTCTTTGAAAAAAAAATAAACACATTAACCGATACTGTCCTGAACATCCATTCATCCGGATCAGGTGTCCTGGGTCCGGGGTCCTACCTGCTTGTCCTGAAAGCGATGGATCCGTTTGGTGTGGCAGTTGAAAGGAAACAGTTTTTTACCGCATATTCTCCCCTCTCAAAAGAGGTGCCCGTAAATACACTCAACTGGTTTGTGCCACTGAAAACAACCGGAGAACCGGGAGAAAATGCCCGGCTCCTGGTTGGTTCAAAGGAAGATAACGTGACGGTTATTTATGAAATACGGCTTCACGATAGTTTAATTTCCCGGGAACTGATAAAGCTGAATAACCGGGCAATGATGGTCGACATTCCGATTAAAGAACAGTACCGCGGAAATTTCGCAGTGAATTTCGTATTTGTCAGGCATAACAGGGCCTTCCAGAACAGCCAGTTGATCAGTGTTCCCTACACCAATAAAAAACTGGACATTGCCTTAGGAACCTTCCGGAATAAAATTGATCCCGGATCAAAAGAAAGCTGGAAAATCAGGATAACAAACGCCGCAGGGCATCCTGCCGGCGCTGAATTTCTGGCGGGGATGTATGATGCTTCGCTCGACCTGTTTCGCCCCCTTGAATGGACATTCAATCTATATCAGCGCTATTCGGGTCTATATCCCTGGGATATAAATAACTCATTTCGCCTGTCCGGGGGACAATGGCATTCTCCTGTTCGCGAAAATGAAAATTACATCTTTCATCCCGGGCTGAAATTGAACTGGTTTGGCATGAATGATTTTGGCGGTTCCGGTGGCCATGTCCGGTATGGTCGAAGCAGCAGAGATAAAAGCATGGGGACGGTCCTGATGGAAAGTTCAGCCAATGACGAAACTCAATCAGCTAAAATGCCTCCGTCCCCTGAAATGAAGCAGGATGAAATGAATGATCCCGGGGAAGCTGTCACAAATGACTCATTGAATGTTACCGCGCAGGAGCGGATCAGGACATCGGCTACTGCCGGAACATCCATCCGGGTTCGCCGCGATTTCAGGGAAACAGCATTTTTCTATCCATCTCTTGTCACTGATTCCACAGGCAGCCTGGTTCTTCAATTCACTGCGCCCGAATCGCTTACCCGATGGAAATTTCTTGGGCTTGCATATACAAAAAACCTTGACTACGGACTTGTTGAGAAGGAAATCGTTACAAGCAAAAATCTGATGGTATTTCCAAACGCCCCCCGCTTTGTTCGCCAGGGAGATACTGTTTTTTTTAGCGCAAAAATCGTCAACCTCGCCGACCGGAACCTTACGGGCAATGTAAATCTTGATCTTTCAGATGCCATTACCCAAAAGAACATAAACAATTGGATTGACACAGTGCCGGATCCCCCAGCCGGGATTGGTCATGTAGGACAGCCGGGCGATGAAACGAAAACTGAAAGTCTTAATCCGGAACCCGGCCCCCGGAACCAGGTTTTTCAGGTAAAAAGAGACCAGAGTGTGCTTGTTTACTGGAAACTTGTCATTCCTGTAAACTCCGGCATCTCTGTGCTTCAATACAGGATTACCGGCTCGTCTGAAACTTTCAGCGACGGGGAGGAAAAAGCCATACCGGTGCTGTCAAATCGCATGATGGTCACCGAATCGCTTCCATTGCCCGTTCGTGGTAAAGGGACAACCGGGTTTGAATTTGAAAAACTGGTAAACTCAGGATCGCCTGGACAAAAAGATCCGACGCTGCAGAATTACAGGCTTACACTTGAATTTGCGTCGAACCCCGCCTGGTATGCAATACAGGCGCTCCCTGTTTTGAACAATAAAAAATACGAAAGTGCCGATGCCGTTTTTGCGGCCTTCTGGTCGAACAGCCTGGCTGCATTCATTGCCAACTCCAATCCAAAGATCAGGGCGGTTTTTGAATCATGGAAAAATCTCACGCCTGATGCCCTGAAATCGAACCTGGCAAAAAATCAGGAACTGAAATCTGCCTTGCTGCAGGAGACACCCTGGGTGATGGATGCTGCCAGTGAAACTGAACGAAAACAACAACTTGGGCTCTATTTTGATCCAAACACACTGGAGGCCACCCTTCGGGAAAATCTCAACAAACTTAAAAAACTGCAGACACCCAACGGAGGATGGACCTGGTTTGCAGGTATGCCTGAAAACCGATGGATTTCCCAAAAAATCATCACCGGGATGGGACAACTTGATCATATGGGCATTGGCACAATCCGAAAAGATCCCGAAACATGGAGTATGATCGTAAAAGGAATCCAATTTCTGGATCAGGAGCTTTCCCGGGATTTCGAACTCGCGAAAAAGCAGGACTCAGGATACCTCCGCAATAATCACCTCGGGACTTTACAAATCCAATATTTGTACGCCCGTAGTTTCTTTATGAATGATCCCAGGTTCCCAATTCCCGACCCGGGAGTAAATTTCAGGGAGGCTTTTGATTATTATAAACACCAGGCTGAAAAATACTGGCTGCAGAATAATCGCTACATGCAGGGGATGATGGCACTGGCGTTGAATCGGCTCGGAAACAATGAAATCCCGCCGCTCATTCTCAAATCACTTTCCGAAAAAGCGCTTCATTCCAGCGAAATGGGAATGTATTGGGCCGAAGAGTCAGGGTTCTACTGGTACCAGGCTCCCATCGAAACCCAGGCAATGATGGTCGAGGCATTTGATGAGATTGCCCGGGATGAAAAGACGGTTGAAGAACTGAAAATATGGCTTTTGAAACAAAAACAAACCCAGGATTGGCGCTCTCCGCAGGCAACCGTTGAAGCCTGTTATGCATTGCTGCTGCGAGGAACTGATTTGCTGTCTGAAGAACCCGGGGTGAAAATTTCAATCGGCAAAGAAAAGATCAGTTCCGATAAACTGATCGATACAGAAAAAGAGGCTGGAACCGGCTATTTTCAGGTTTCGTGGTCAGGAAATCAGATTCGGCCTGACATGGGAAAGATTTCTATTTCAAAATCTACACCGGGCGTGGCATGGGGCGCACTTTATTGGCAATATTTTGAGAATCTTGATAAAATTACCACCGCGGCCACCCCCATGAAGCTGGAAAAGAAAATATTTGTCGAAAGGAATACCCCCTCCGGTCCCGTGATTGAACCCATAACACAGGATCAGACAAATGCGGGGATGATAAAAATCGGGGATAAACTGAAGGTGCGCATTGTTCTTACGGTCGATCGTGATCTTGAATTCGTTCACATGAAAGATATGCGGGCATCCTCTTTCGAACCCTATTTGGTGGCTTCTGCCAGCCCGTTATCCGGAATTGGATATCGGTCCCAAACAGGTGATGGTCTCTCGGGGTACCATTACCAGGATGGTCTGGGCTACTATCAAAGTACCTCCGATCAGGCGACCAACTTCTTCTTTGATTACCTTCCAAAAGGCACTTATGTTTTTGAATATGCTTTAAAGGTAAATGCCGCAGGAGATTATTCCAATGGAATTACGACCATCCAGTGCATGTACGCTCCAGAGTTTGCAGCCCATTCCGAAGGAACCAGGGTCAAAGTTGACTTTAAGTGATTTTTGGTTTACCTTTACCTCTTTAAACGCTTTTATGTAATGGAAGAGTTATTAACCATTCAGGAAAACCTCTTTCAGTCGATCAGGAACAAGTTGGCTCCGAATATCTCATTTGTCCATGATCTTTCCGAATTATTGGGAATAAGCTACGACAGCACCTACCGCCGGATCCGGGGAGAAAAGGAGTTGTCTCTGGAAGAGCTGAAAACAATTTGTATCCACTATAAAATTTCGGTCGATTCACTTTTTAATGTCAGACATGACCATATAATTTTCAACTCAATGGCCATAGGAGAAGATGGGTTTGACATTAAAAAGTGGCTCGAGTCCCTTTTGGCTGCAATCAAAAAAATACACGAGGCGAAAGAAAGCGAGATCATTTATGCAGCAAAGGACATTCCGGTCTTTTACTATTTTGAATTCCCGGAAATAGCCGCATTTAAGATCTATTTCTGGAATAAGGCCCTGATACCTGCCAGCGGATATGAAAATAAAATGCTCTCCCTCGAAGCCCCTGAAAATTTGTATGTCATAGGCCGGCAGCTGCTTTCCCATTATATTAAAATTCCCACCATTGAGATCTGGAGCGAAGAGACCATATCCAGCATCCTGAGGCAAATTGATTACTGTTATATTTCAGGTTTTTTTAAGCAACGGGAGGATGTTTTTAGATTGTGTGATGTCCTGGAATCATGGCTTGATCATGTACAAAGCCAGGCCGAACATGGTTTTCAATACATGAGGGGAAGCCCGGTTGAGGGAATTGAAAACAATTACAGGCTCTTCCACAATGAGGTGCTGGTGAGTGACAATACAATCCTGGTGAAAGCGGATAACCAGAAAATTTCCTACAACACCTATAACGTGATCAATCAATTGATCACCTCCAACCCGGTGTTTTGTAACCAGATTGAAAATTCGCTCCGCAACCTGATGCAGAAATCAACCATGATCAGCGGAACCTCGGCCAAGGAGCGGTACAGGTTTTTTAATATCCTGCATGAAAAAGTAACTTCACTCAGGAGCAGGATTGAGCGGGGGGGATAATTATTTCACAACCTGAACTTTAACCTGGCTCCCAATTCATACCATCTGTAAATCAGGAACTGTAAAAATGGCGCCAGCCATGAGTTTTTGCCAACCCGATGACTGAAGCCCGGCCTTTCTGAATCCAATATTTTTAACACTATTTGGGCCACCGATTCCGGGGTGCTGGCCTTTTCGATAGAGTCAGAAAAAACCTGCAATGCATTTTTTCTTAACTGCCTGTAATCCTCAATCGTCGGTTCCGCATATTCAAAGGAGTGGTGAAGATTTGTTTTAAAGAACCCCGGTTCTATCAGGGAAATTTTAATGTTGAAAGACCTGACTTCTATTCTTAAGGATTTGAAAAAACCCTCCAGTGCATGTTTTGAGGCAGAATAGTAACTTTGAAAAGGAACCCCGATAAGCCCCGCCAGGGATCCGATTGTGATAATATTTCCAAATTGCTGCTTCCGCATGAAAGGAAGAACGGCTCTTGTCATTTTTACAGCTCCCCAGAAATTCGTTTCAACCTGCTTATAGGCTTGTTCTATTGTGGTCTCTTCAGCTGAACCACAAATCCCGATCCCGGCATTGTTAATCAGTACGTCGATCGTATTGGTTTTCGTTAACAGCTTTGTAATGCAGGTTTGAATGGATCTTTCAGATGTAATATCGAGTTCGAGCAGTTCAAATGGCAGTGTCAATCCCGATTTTTCAGGGGTCCGGCTTGTTCCGAAAACTTTAAAGCCACTTTCGTTGAGTGTTTGAGCGATGATCAGGCCAATGCCGGAAGTCGCTCCGGTAACAAGTACAGTTTGCATTGTTTTCTTTTTAAAAATCAAAAAACAGCCATCATACTAAGATTATATTGCTGAAATATCGATGTAGGGCAAATTGGTTTTTACTTTTCCATCTTCGAGCCAATGATCATCGGTAGAAAATAAAACAATATTTGAAATAATGTTTTGACCCATAAACCCTTTTGAGGCCTTTAACAGGGGATCATCCATGGAACTGCCCCAGATCATGAAATGATAACTTTTTTGCCGGTATTCCATGTAAACCGTTTGAAGCAACGCCCGCATGATTTCAGGATCACGTTCCATAACCGCATAATCGGTGATGGTCACCTCCCGGAAATGATCGCCGGATTCGGGAAGAGGCGGTAGCCCGCAAAAAAAGGAAAGGGATTTCCAGGCAATTTGTGCCGGAAGAAATGCCCTGCCGTATTTCACCACCCGGGTCTGTTTCATTCCTGACATATCCCAGGCCGCGCAAACTCCGCAACACGCTCCCTGGCGGTTAAATGCCAGGAAATAATCTTCCACCGCCAATCCTGCACTGCGCTCCAGCCTTGATTGAAATGTGGCTTCGCTATATAGGTTACCGAACAGCCGGTCCCTGTGTTCGTTATTGAGTAGCGCCACCATGGCCGGAATATCTTCCCGCTGGGCTCTCCTGATTTTATAGCTGCTTTTTACGCTGACCGGCAGGATAAGAAAAATGGTTTTTATCAACAGCTGATTGATGATGCGTGATTTTGGGGAGTAACGATTGCCTTCGGGTTTATTACCGATTAATCGAAGGCTTGCCTTGTTGCCCTGCATGATCACCCCATAACCGATCTGTGCCCGGTGTTGATTCTCCCGGAAATGATTTTCTGTACTCCTGGGAACAAACCCCTGTCCCCTGGCTTCAGGAAGAATATAAAGATCCCGTGCGCAGAAAACTTCTGTGGGGACCCCGTTAACCAAAACAGTATGATAACCAACCATACCAAACCCCTTCAGGGTCTCTCCCCGGAAAAGTCCACTGTAAAAAAAATCGTCGTATTTGCAGCGGGCCAGGGCAAAAATATCTGGTTGCCGGTCAAAACACACGGTCAGCCGGTCTGATATGATGGGAGCATCCCTGAGTATTCCCAGCATTTCCTTATTCCACCTGCGGTCAACGGGTTTAATCTGATATTCGTTCATGTTTGATGTGCAAAATGGGAACTATTGAACTGAAAGGAAAACGGTCTGTCTTGATAATTTCTTCACCCACTTCATGGTTGGGTTTCAGGAAATGCACTGAATCAGGAACCGGATGCTCAAAGTAAATGTGGCGCATAACCACGCAGCTTCCGGGGTTGGTTTTTTCCTGGATCCGGACAAGAATTCCGGCCATCGATTCTTTGGAAATCCAGTCGCCTATGTTGGATAATTGGATTTTATTAAATTTTCCGGGCAGCACCTGGGTCAATAACTGCTCCATCGTGGACTTGACAAAAATAATGTTACTTTGGTTTTGCAGGAACGTCTGACGGTTTTCCGGTTTGAGGTATTCCGGTAAAGCCCCGGGAAACAGGGATTGCCGAAAAAAAACATACTGTAGTAAGAAATTATCACGGGCTGGAGTACTGCAGCAAAAATTCCGAAACCTGTTGAAGAAGAAATCCCCGATATTCCCCTCCTTATGATGCTGCATGCCGACTGCATCTATCCCCCTGTTTGTGTAAATCCACGGATGAAAGACCATCTTAAAAATCGTTTTCAGGAGAATCCCGGCAAAGAACCGGTCAAAGATTTCTTCCTGCTCGTTTATGGAATTACAGTCAAATAACCTGTAAAAATTATTCTTCCCGATGATCCACAAAGCTGGCAGGGAGGCTTTGTTGATAAATCGTTCAAATTTTCCATAGTGGATTAAGCCCCCTCTGACGCTCTGCATGTTTTTCCGCCAGAAATCCTGATCCTCTTTCTGTAAAAAGGGTACAATCTTTTTATCAAAAAGCTTTTCACGTCTTTTACCGGACATTCTTGTATAACCCAGAAACCCTGCCGCATTGGAAGATTCGAGAACCACGGCTGTTTGCTGTTTGATCCGGCATAAACGAAGTTGATTTTCGGAGGGATCAACTGCCACAATAGATACGTTTTTCAACGCGGCAATACTAAGCGGAACCTCTCCTGCAGCAGCGATACAAAGCAACGAATCGCCATCTTCAAGATCCAATCCTTTGATCTCGGTCAGCGGATCTTCCTGCGATAAACCAAAATTGTACAGCGGTTTCATTTCGAACTTCAAACGGTTACTTTATAGCTTTTGATAACACCAAGGTGATTGAAAAGCCCGTGTTTTTCAGCCATTTTCGATATTTTTCTCAAGGCATCCGGAAGCAGGTGTCCCTTCAGGGGAAGCGGGCAGTTTTCCAGACCCAGCAACATTGCTTCACCCGCGCAGCAGAAAACTGTTCCGGCCGGCGATAACGAACTAATGACCGTCTCCGGATCCTCCGGCATGGTTACATAGGCCGAAAAGGGCATGCTGATTACATTTGACTGCAATGCCGTCTCTTTCGCCAAAGCCGATGGAACAGAGAGGTCGGAAATGAGCACCGGCTTTTCTTTTGAGATATGATGCGGGTAAATGAGCGGATCGTTGGTATTGGCACAAATGATCAGAATGTCGGCTGTTTTTAAAACAGACAATTCCACGGAGGTATCAATGCTTATCCCGGGAGCCTTTTTTCTATCCAGCTCTTTTGCGATGGCATTCAATCTTTTTACCGACCGTGCTACCAGGAGTAAATCAGAGCAGATATCCACCTCGGTGCTGATCATTTCAGCGATCACCTGTCCGATGTTTCCGGTTGCGCCGACAATGGCAATACGGGCGGGCTTTTTAAAACCAGGGGTTGCAATCAAGTACTTGCGCAGGTTTTTCAGGCCGGAAGCAGCAGTGAGTGTATTCCCGGTAATGATGCGGCATCCGGAGGGTTCAGCCAGCGAGATTCCGTTGCAGGTCAATATCGATGTGTAGCCACCCAGACTAGCGACCGAGGCCCCATCTTTTGCAGCCAGGTATACGGCCTCCTGGATCTTTGAAATAACCCGCCTCGTTTTACCGCTCTTATGAAGATATTCCAGCTCGGCTGAATCAACCGGCAGGATATAAAAAGAAAAATGAATCTTTCCTTTAAACAGATTGTTCGCTATCAGCCGGAACGGTTTCATCTCCATTAAAGTCTGCAGGCGTTTAAAAAGAATTCTTAAACCGGTATCTGATGCCCGGCAAAGGTCGGGCTCCAGCATGCGCAGTTCATTTACCGGGTTGACCATATGGGCAATAAATGCAACTTTCTCTGCTCCGGCAGCTGGCTCTTCAAGAAAGGTTTGATAATGCCCGATTTCAGGAAAAACGCCTTTATTGTCATCAAAGGGGTCGTCATCCATCAGAAACGAAAAAAGATCATAAACTCTTTTTTCATAGAGAATATGGCAGAGATCCTCCAGGGCAAGGCAAAACCGGTTCGCCTCTGTCTCTGTAAAAAAAGCCGATGGTTCGATGCGCAAGGTGTCTGGTGCCGAAAGTGTAGGGAATAGCCTGATCCTGTGTTTGTGAAAAAACCAGGCCGAGAACAGATATCCGGCTTTTTCGGTACTAAAGGATGCCCTGAGCATCACATTTTCTACAGTACAGGCAGGATTAAAATTCACTCCCAGCATTAAACCCTCGCCTGTAACATCAAAAATCACAGAAGGAAATTTATCACGAATTTTACTGATTTCCTTTACAAGGTAAACCCCGCGTTGGAATGCCCGTTCGGCCAGGTTTTCGGCCACTATGATTTCGAGCGTTTTTAATGCGGCAATGGCTGCAAGTTCACCGTTCCCAAACGTACTGACATAATTTTCGCTGAATTCGAAACAAAACCGCTGACTATCGACCAAAACAGCCGATATCTTTTCAACACCTCCGCCAAGCGCCTTGCCAAGAAGGTAATAATCCGCTTTGGCGAAAGCCGGGAATTGCCCTGTACGTCCCAGCCCGCATTGAATCTCGTCGGCGATGAGCGGAAAATCAAATCCTGTAAGATATTCAAGCATTTCCTGGTCCACCTTGCGTACTCCGCCTTCGCCTGTCACCGGCTCGGCGATGGCTGCAATGACGGTGCTGATCCTGAATTGCTCAACCTCTGCGTGTCCGTTGGTTTGAACTATTCTTTCAAGAACAATAAGCGAGTCGCTGAGAATTTCCTGAATACGGTTTTTCCAATCCTGGTTACGATCATTCACAAACCAGGTTTCGATTTTTGGGAGATTGGAAAAACCGGTTCGCTTTTGCTGGTTGCCCAGGGCGCTCCGGGCTCCGGTGCTGTGCCCGTGAAACGCTCCGGCCAGGGCGATCAGTCTGACCTTTGCGTTCCGGATAATTTCATCGTTCTTTTGCCATATTGCGGGAATATCAATGTAATCAAGACTTCCATACATCTGGAACTGAAGATCACGAAGCTTGGTAATTCTTTTCCTCCATTCAAAAAGAGCGTGATGAAGAGCGATCTCCACAGCCTCAGAACCGCTGTTGCCAAACAAAACTTTGAAACTTTTACCTGTTTTTTGCCCGACCATCAGGCTCAGTTTTTCGGCAAGTAGTCCCGTATAAAAGGGAATGCTCAGCTGGTTGTTCAGCGCGATTCCGCCGGAAGATAAAAAAGAGGAAACGGCTTCAATGATCCTGGAATCTGAGTGACCAACAAGGTTGGCCCCATACCCGCCTGCAAGGTCAAGTATTTCGGTTTCTTTACCCTGGATATAGGTGTATAGCGAATCCTTTTTGCCACGATGAAATACCTGGTTCATTTTGAGGGCAGAAAGCAAGGTGCCGATTTGCGGACTGATATACCTTGAATATTTGTCTGTCGAAAGATAACAGGTTTCCGTAATTTCGATTCCATTTGAATCTTTTCTGCAATCCTGCATGCGCTCAATCAGTTCACCAAAAGCTGCGTGGATCTCTTTTGAGGAGATGGTCCCTTTTCGTGTTAAAGGCGGAGGTTGGTTAATGAGGGCAATCCTGCAAATATGCCGGTGATAAAATTCGAAGGGTTCAACCTGTTCCTTCAGCTGGTTGTTTATTCCTTCTACAATTCCTGCATATTTCTTCAAAACGGATGAGTCTGTAATGATTCCTCCGGGATGGTTCTGCTCATTAACAAAAAGGAGTGCAGATAATCCGGGGAAATTGAACATGGGATAAAATTCGGCATGATGTAGTTGGGAAAGCAGCCGCTGATAGTAGTCTTTAAGTGCATGAACCGGTATTTTCACCCCGAAATTGTCCTTGAAGTAATCCCTGTTCGCACGACCAATAAAAAGCAGGCTCTTATCTCCGGTCAACATCACAATATCCCCTGTTTCAAAGTAATCCATCTTTTCATCCTCCCCGATACAATTTTTGTAGCCAAAAACCGAGCGCAGATAAAGATGATAGCATTCCTTTCCGGTATCTGAACTGATGAGTCCGACCGAAACCCCGGGCAACGGATTGCCAAAAGGTAAAAGCCCGTGGCTAAAAATGGTGTCGTTGCTTAGTAATGTGGAAAAAACCTGCTGGGTTTCCGTAGTGCCGAAGGCATTATGCAACCTCAACCCGATGGCATCAAATACCTCATGGGCGGTGACCTGGTTATATCCTGCACCGCTTGAGACAAGTGTTTTAAAATGCGGCGACAGCGTTGATTTCAATTCAGGATAAAGCCGGTAAAGTTCCAGGAATAAATTGTAAACAGCGGGTCCGCCGGTAATATGCGATGGTTTCATTTTCAAAAGCAGATAACGTACTGTTTCCGGTTTACGGGTAAACCATTCGGTAATGATCAGGCATACCGGCGAGCCGGTCCACAAAGCGTTGATAAACGCCCTTATTCCCATGGTATGGGTGAACATCGGTGTGAACCCCGTTCCTCCAAGCCGATCCTTTTGATAAAATCCGGACTGTTGCCATGCCATACAGTTGAGCCAAAAGGCTTCGTGGGTATAAACCACAAGCTTTGAATGCCCCGTTGAGCCTGAGGTGGTGATGATGAGCGCCTCCTCCCCTGGTACAACCCTTTTCAGCGAGGCTAAGACTTCATCCGTTTCAGGCTGACCGGAAATGGGATTAATAAAAATATTTTCTGCTAATCCAAAAACGGAACTGATATCCAGCAGAGGGATCTTCCTTTTTTCCGCAATTTTCCGGATCCTTTTTACAGAATCCTTGTCTTTGTCATGCCCCTCCAGACTCATCACTTCCCCCTCCGGTACGATGATGTGTTTGACATTGGCCATCTCAAGCCAGTTCTCAAATTCCTTTGTCTCCGAAAACATGGGAAGAAAAACCCTGCAGCCATTCGTGGCCAATGCCAGGAATAACAAGGCCGTATACATCTCGTTGCACCCTGAAAAATTTAATAAAACAACGGTATCCCCATGGGTGATCCCCTGCCGCTTAAAATCTGTTAAAAGATTTGAAACAATAAAACGGAGACGTTTGAGACTAATCTCCGTATACTTTGTATCAACGTGACTAAGGATGATCAGGTCATGCTCATTCCTGCCTGGCCGATCTTCAAACAGGATCTGGCCAATGGTCTTTGGTTTTTCCGAATGAAGCTCAATCGGATTTTCCAGGATGATATCAAATTTTTTCATAGGACCTATCTTTAAAAAACGGAGGCGGCATATTTATGACATCCTTTTGAGGTCATTTGCTCAATTGCGCTATCCAGCCTGTCGTATAACGCATTTCCCATTTTTGACTGACAAAAAGGACAAGCATGTAAATCGCCATCCGTATCTACATACATACTCCTGTTTGCGGACCCAAAACATCCCGTTTTCCGCTGGTAGTAACCATGATAGCAGACTATCGGATACCTTCTGTATTTTTTATTGAAATTCATTTTTAAGTAGAAATCTTCCAGGATTTTTTCATGACTTTCATCCAGCAATACATCTTTCCCGCTGTAATGTCCTACGGCCCTTGGTTCAAGCATCTGGATAAAGGAGACCCCCATTTTTTTTGCAAGGTCAGCGTAGGCCATCAGGTTTGATTCGGTGACAAAAGGTTTCGTCATACAAACTGAAAGTGCGGTAACAAGATTTGCTTCAGCTGAATTTCTGACTGCAGCCTGAACCCATTCAAATGACTTATTGGAACCCCGGAAAAGGTTGTGAATATTGGGGTCAAAATGGTCCATACTGATCACAACTCCGGTTAATCCGGCCTGCTTGAGTTTAATTGCATTCTCCATTGTCAGATTATACCCGGATGTGAATATCCAGAAATCCGTCCCGTGCTTTGATGACTGTAAAATTTCCAGCAGATCGTTAACTTTCATCATGGGTTCTCCTCCGGTTAACTGAATAATGCCGGTTCCTTTTTCCTGAAATTTGGCAACAATTGCTTTGATGTCGGATAACGTCAGCGTCTCATCCCCATTGAGTGAATCCCATTCATAACAATGTTCGCATTTTAACGGGCATCGTTTGGTAATTGCAATTAAGATATTGGTGAAGCGGTTTGTTTTTCTTTCTTCACCCATAATCTTCTCTGCTTCACCAATAAAAAATTTTGTTATGGCTTCCGATTTATAACCCGGTATGTAAAGGTCCCAGTAGTATTTACCATCGACATGAACAATTTTCTTTATCATCTCTCCTGCATAGTCCCTCCTGTGTTTGGCCAGCTTTTCAAGTGTATTAATACACAAAAACGGGTTCCTGCAAATGCGGTAAACTACTTTAGCCATATGTAAACCAACCCGGAGCCGGACCAGTTTTTTCCTTATCCCGGTGATAATTTCCTGTGGGTGATTTGTATATTCTATTTTCATGGCAACCTGGGTTCAGATAGAAGTACCATCTTGTTTTTCATGAATTCTGAATAAATATCATAAGAAAATTTGCTGAACCTCCCGGGGATCAAAAACGCCTGAAGTTGTTTTTTTTCTGGTGGATTCGGATAATTTCTTACATGGGTGTAGTATCCCTTTGTATGTAAAAAAACAGATTTTTTCATTCCACGAATCTCCGGGCTATCCGGGTAAACTAACAATCCCTCCTCCCCCATTTTTTCCTGTATATAATAATTCATATCGTCGTTCGAGAGAAGTTGTGTTACATTTTTTCCAGATTCGGTTATTGCAGAGGAGGGTTTCACGTAATTTACTGTGAACAGGGTGTTCCTTGTAAAATCCATGGCGGCATAATCAAGATCCCAGAACTTAAATCCTGATTCGAGTTTGATCCTTAGCACCTTTCCGCTGGCTGTTGAATCTGTAAACAGTGCCCCGGATAAATCTATCGGCATAACCATTTCCCTGGCACCAAGCGGACCGATCAGGTCAAAATAATCAACGAATTGCCAGCCGGAATTCGTCTCCAGGTAGACCATCAAAGGATATCGCTGATCTTTTTGCCATTGCAGCGTTTTTTCCGGTGGCCTTTTTCCCTGCCACCTGATAAATTCTTCGTACCGGTTGCCAAATAATTTTGTGAGTTCCCCGAAGGCATAATCTCCCCACATCGAATTCCCTGCCTTGATAACCAGTTTCCCGATATCTGCATTGTCCGGAACAGGAAATGTAAGCAAAGCTGTATTGAATGCACAGGTGTCCCCTGTAAGGGATGGCTCTTCGTCAAACTGGAAACAACCCCGGTCCTTCATGTTGATCAGCGGAAGAATATTAACTTTTGCTGAGGATAAAGCTTGTACAGGTAGTTCCGGGTTAATGATTGTGTGAACCACTCCCAATCGGTCGGGCAAGACCTGTACATTCTCAGGATGGCTGACTATCCATAACTCAGAAAGGTTTATGTACTGTATTTCGGGCAGGCCGTTGGTGATTTTCATTTCATACCGGTTCTTTGATGGTTCAAAACCTGGCAGCGGAAGGTAATCATGCCGTTCGAGGGATGAATAGATGGCTCCGCCAAAAATTTCACCACTAAATGTGAAACTGCTATCCCTTTTTATATAAACCAGGGGACAGGATGATTTCGTCGCTATGGCAACCGCCAGCGTCGTGACCATGGCAACCCCGATTCCACCAAATACTATAGGAACAACCCAGGATGCCGTAGTTCGGCCTTTGGCTTTTATATATATCTCAGCTTTGTTGATTGCCGAAAAATCAATTTTTGCATAGTCTCCGGTTTTGAATTCCGGAACCAGTGAATCCTGCAGATAAAGGTGAACCTGGTTGAGCACAAGGATTCGATCATCCCTTTTGTATCTGTTGGTCTTGTCAGGATGATTGGTTTTATACTGCTGGCAATTATTGGGCAACATGGTAAGGGTCCCTGACAGCATGCTGTCGGTGACGCCGGAATTGAATAAATGCCAGGCTGATTTTCCCTGGTGCAAAATCAGGAATTTATTCAGGGAGTCGCATGTTTTAATATTCTGGGGAGTAACCCTGGTTACAGTTTGTACTTTATAATAGTACCCGCAGCCCGACAAGGTTCCAAGAAAAAGTAGAGCAGCAATATGGTAAACGCCAGGAAATGATTTTTGTAAACGGTTTTTCATAACACTAAATGTTAACGGTTTGAATATTTTCAGGATGGTCCGTTTTTGAAAAACAGGTATATAACTTGTTAATTTCCAATTCCAAAAATACCACAGCAATGAAGCGAATCAAAATTGAATACCACAACACCTGTCTGGTTTATTGCAGAACATCCGATTTTATGCTAATCTGACTGATTTTTGTAGTAAAAATTGCAAATTCGGCCTAAAATTTAATCCTATTTGCAAAAAATCAGACTAATCGTACATTCTTTCTACCTTTGTGCCCCTATAAACAAGATGATATGCTCCGAACACATACCTGTGGTGAACTGACGATGGCCCATGTGGGGCTGGAGGTGACCTTATCCGGCTGGCTTCAGCGCTCACGCGACATGGGTGGCCTTACCTTTATCGATTTGCGCGACCGCTATGGAATCACCCAGCTGGTCTTTAACCTCGAAGTAAACAGCGCATTGTGCATGGAGGCCCGGAAACTGGGTCGTGAATTTGTGATATCCGTAAAGGGCAGCGTGGCCGAGCGTAGTAATAAAAACTCAAAAATGACCACCGGGGATATTGAGATACTGGTTGAGAGTTTTACGGTATTAAACGTGTCAAAAACACCACCTTTTACCATCGAAGACCATACGGATGGCGGAGAAGAACTTCGGATGAAATACCGCTACCTCGATTTGCGGCGGAATGTAAACCGTAAAAACCTTGAACTGCGGCATAAGATGGGAATTGAAACCCGGAATTATCTGAATGGTCAGCAGTTCCTGGAGATCGAAACGCCTTACATGATCAAATCGACCCCGGAGGGCGCCCGCGATTTCGTGGTTCCATCGCGCATGAACCCCGGACAATTTTATGCCCTTCCCCAGTCTCCTCAAACATTCAAGCAATTGCTGATGGTGGCCGGGTTCGACCGATATTTTCAAATCGTACGGTGTTTCCGCGATGAAGATCTTCGCGCAGACCGGCAGCCCGAATTCACCCAGATCGACTGCGAAATGGCATTCGTCACACAGGAGGATATCCTGAATACCTTCGAGGGGCTGGCGAAACATCTTTTCAAATCAGTACTGAACATCGACATGTCAGATTTTCCGAGAATGTCCTATGAACAGGCCATGAAGTTATACGGATCGGACAAGCCGGATATTCGTTTTGGGATGACCTTCACCGAGCTGAATGACCTGGTCGGGGGAAGGAATTTCAAAGTATTCGACGAGGCTGAGCTCGTTGTTGCGATCAGCGCGAAAGGATGCAGCGAATATTCGCGCAAACAGATCGATGAGCTGACCGATTTCGTAAAACGGCCGCAGGTTGGCGCTTCCGGTTTGGTCTATATAAGGGTTGGTTTGGACGGGGTTATTAAATCTTCTGTCGATAAATTCTATTCTCCTGAGGACCTTTTGGCGATCGTAACAAAATGCAAGGCCGGCCCCGGAGACCTTATTCTGATCCTGGCCGGCAAAATGGAGAAAACCCAATCAGCCATGGGAACCCTCCGCCTCGAAATGGGCAAACGGATGAATTTATTGCAGCCTGGCGATTTCAAGCCTCTTTGGGTAATTGATTTTCCTTTGCTTGAATGGGATGAAGAGACCAAACGTTTTTATGCAAAACATCATCCCTTCACCTCTCCAAAACCCGAAGATATTGAACTCCTCAATACCGATGCCGGTGCCGTCCGGGCCAATGCATATGACCTGGTCATCAATGGCACGGAAATAGGCGGAGGTTCTATCAGGATCCACAATAAGGAATTGCAAAAGAAAATGTTTACGGTCCTGGGCTTTTCTGATGAAGAGGCCAACGAACAGTTCGGTTTTTTAATGAATGCTTTTGAATTTGGGGCACCTCCCCATGGCGGGATTGCCTTTGGATTCGACAGGTGGTCCACCATTTTTGGCGGCGGAGAGTCAATCCGTGATTATATCGCTTTTCCGAAAAATAATTCAGGGCGTGATGTGATGATCGATTCTCCTTCCCCGATAAAGGAAGAGCAGTTGAAGGAGCTGCAAATCAGGCTGGTGAAATAAAAGTTATTTCATTCCCTTTTCAAAGGCCTCCCGGTCTTCCTTTGAAAGACTTTTACAATCCAGCATGGCTGTATTCAGGTATTTGCGAAACTGATCGCTGAATTCTTTTGTCGTTACCTTCTCTTTGTATTTCGTCCTGAAATCCTGGTAAACTTTAGTCATTTCCTCCTGAACAATGTTATACTCCACCTGAAGTTTCTTTACCATCAGGGAATCGGCAGGATCAGCCCCGCGAAGTTTTTTCATGGCATCTATGCTCCTGCACATGATGTTAGCAATGTCTGTTGCATCGGCTTTTAACTCATTGTCCCTGCCTCCGCAACCGGCAATTCCAATAATCCCGGCTATAATGATCAGATAAAAAATGTGATTGGGTTTCATAAATCGGTCTTTGGACAAAAATAACTCTTTTTTAAATTATCGCCGAAACCGGAATCGCTGATTCTTCATCCGGATCACGCATTGCATTGATGAGCTTGCAGTCAGTAAACAGATTCAGCTCTTTCACACGGATATCTCTTGCCGTTATCCGGCCTTCAAATAAAAGCCGGTTTCTGCATGTGCCCTCCAGCAGCGGTGTTGCCGGGGTAAACCAGCTATTTCCACATAAAAATATCAGGTTCGAAACGGAGGTGTCTGTGATAAAACCATTTTTAACAATGACGACCTCATCACACGCTCCCCGAAGCTTAAATAATGATTCCAGCACCGACCTGTCGGTAAATTTCAGATGGTAATCAATATCGGGGTCGCACACCAGCTTAAGCGACCTGATAACCTGTTTTTCATACTTTTTATAACTGACCTGCTTTATCTCCTTGTCATAGTGAATATTGCACCGGACCACTCCTGTCAGAAATTCCCCGGGTACCGCAAACGCTTCCTCAAGTACAATGGGTTTAACTTCCCTGAAGAATTCCCTGCGCGCCAGATTCATCCGGCGCTCATGCCATTCCAGGTGTTGGGGAATGCCGTTTTTAATACAAACCGTTTCAAAAAACCGGGACATATACCTTTTGCACCATTTCATCATATTCACGCTCCAAACTGCTCAATGCAGTAATTCCGCCGCCGCTTTTAAACACCAGGCCGCGATCTGTCTCTTCAATAAATCGTATCGAAACAGCCGAAGTCAGGTTCACTCCGTCAAAATAACCGAAAATACCCGTGTAAAATCCACGATCATACGATTCTGTTTCCTGAATTATTTTTACCGTCATTTCTTTCGGCGCCCCCGTAACTGAACCTGCCGGCAACAAGGTAAAAAGAAGTTCTCCCAACCTTTGACGGAAACCATCTGGCAGCGTGCCACAAACTTCTGAGCTCATATGCAGGAGATCACCCCGGTTGGAATGAATCCGGTCAATGTATCGGAATCTGGTAACAATTACATTCGTTGATACCATCGACAGGTCATTGCGAATGAGATCAACAATGGTATTGTGCTCAAAAAACTCCTTTTCATCACTCATTAATCGCTCTTCGGCATCAGGAACACCAGCGTCAATGGTTCCTTTCATCGGGTTTGAAAAAACCAGGGACTGCTCGGTACGAATGAACATCTCCGGCGAAAACACTATAAAATGCCCTGGAACAAGGAGTTTAAAGGGAGCACAGCTGATATCGAAAATTTCTGATAATGAAAGGTTTGATTGCAGGGGTGTCGGAAACGTAAGATTGAGCAGGTAGGTGTCTCCTCTTTTAAGGTGATGTATTACCTTTTCAAAAGCAATTTTATATGTTTTAAAGCTGACAGGAAATAAATCGAATTTCAATGGGCTCTTTACGCTGTGATTTCCATCGTTTTTCAGGTTACCAATTTCATATCTTATTCCTTTGTTTTCAGCCTCCTGCGGAGATAATACAAATCCTTTTTCACCGGAGAAATCAATAGCAAATAAAAAAGACTCACCCCGCCTGGAAAAATGATTAATTTTATCGATGATTTCTGTGCGGGTTATAAATATTGACTGAATGGATTTCATGGGATCACAGTAAAAACTAATCTTGTAAATCAAATGCAACTTCTGCTTCTGGATAATCACGACTCCTTCACATGGAACCTGGTGGAGTTATTGCGCAGAACAGGCAAAGTTAATGTTAATATCTTCACCCAGGAGCAGCTGAATATCAGAACGCTGGATCAGTATGATCAAATCATATTTTCCCCGGGGCCCGGTTTGCCTCAGGAACACCCTGCCATGTTCGATATGCTGCGAGCCGTTGAACATCTGAATAAAAAAGGCCATAAAGTAATTCCGGTATTTGGTGTCTGCCTAGGCATGCAGGCCCTTGCAGTTCATTTCGGAGGAAGCCTTGTTAACCTGCCATCCGTGATTCACGGACAGCCGCGAACAGTAACGGTTCTGAAACCCGACAGTCCTCTTTTCACTGGAATCACCGGGCAATTTGAAGCCGGGCTTTATCACTCGTGGGCCGTAGATCCGGCAACTTTTCCCCCATGTCTTGAAAAACTGGCAGTCACACACAACGGAACCATCATGGCCCTGGCCCATAAAACACTACCCTTTTGTGGAGTTCAGTTTCATCCTGAATCAATTATGACCTCCATGGGCCAGCAATTGGTGTCAAATTGGCTGAATTATACATCTTCATCCCTGACCAGCACTTTTTAACGTGCTGGAGGGGTCATCCCGGGACCAATCGCTGTAAATCCTGTATCTTTGTAAAAATTGTTCCACCGTGCAAAAGATCGAAATTACAGCTCCTGTTGGTTCCTGGGAATCGCTGATGGCAGCCATTCATGCCGGTGCCGATTCTGTGTATTTTGGTGTGGGCGTGCTCAATATGCGTGCCCGGTCTTCCATCAACTTTTCGCTCCGTGATTTGGTAAAAATTACACAAATTTGTCGTAAGCATGGTGTAAACACCTATCTCACCCTGAATACAGTTATCTTCGACCAGGAGGTGAAAGAGATGAAACGCACCGTTGATTCGGCTAAAAAAAATGGGGTCACTGCCATCATTGCCTCCGACCAGGCTGTTATCACCTATGCAAGATCTGTGGGAATGCCCGTTCATATGTCAACCCAAACCAACATCACAAACCTTGAAGCAGTGAAATACTGGTCGCAGGTTTCTGATGTAATGGTTATGGCCAGGGAATTAAATCTTGATCAGGTTTCCAGTATCACCCGTGCAATCAAACGGCAGAAAATAACCGGTCCTTCGGGAAAGTTGGTCCGGATTGAAGTTTTTGCACATGGGGCTTTATGCATGGCAGTCTCTGGAAAATGTTACCTGAGCCTGGATCATTACAACGCTTCGGCAAACCGGGGAGCATGCTATCAGCTGTGCCGGAGACCGTACCTGGTTACAGATACAGATACTGGAATTGAGCTGGAGGTTGACAATCAATATATTATGTCACCCAAAGACCTATGTACCATTGGATTTCTTGATAAAATTATAAAGTCCGGTGTTGCTGTTCTGAAAATTGAGGGTCGGGGCCGGAGCCCGGAATATGTAAAAACGGTAGTTGGGTGTTACCGCCAGGCTGTCGATTCAGTTGCGGCGGGTGACTTTACCAGGGAAAAGGTTGAAGATTGGACTGAACAACTCAGAACTGTTTACAATCGGGGGTTTTGGGAGGGATATTACCTTGGGAGCAAAATGGGCGATTGGGCTGAACAGCACGGATCTGTGGCAACAGAATACAAGGAATATGTGGGTAGAATATCAAATTATTTTACAAAACTCAAGATTGCAGAGATTAAAATGGAATCGGGTTCCCTCAAATCCGGAGACCGGATATATATCCAGGGTCCTACGACCGGGGTCATTGATATGACTGTTCCGGAAATCAGGGTCGACCTGAAACCTGTGGAAAAAACTATGAAGGGAGAGCGCTGCAGCATTTCTGTTGATATATTCCTTCGCCGGGCCGATAAAGTATATAAAATTGTCACCAGTGTTATCTAACCTCCACACACATACCCGGTTTAGCGACGGATCTGATATCCCGGAAATTTACGTTCTTGAGGCCATCCGGCAGGGTTTTTTTACGCTGGGGTTTTCCGACCATTCTCCCTTGCCTTTTGAAAACACATTTGCCCTGCGGGAAGAAAATGTAAACGCCTATTGCCAGGAAATATCCCGGCTGAAACGGGACTTTGACGGGCAGATTAACCTTTTTTTGGGCATGGAGGTAGATTTTATCCCCGGAACCGGATATCCTTTTTCCTATTTCCGGGATAATTACCCCCTCGATTATGTGATTGGATCTGTTCATCTTGTTAGAAATGGCTCCTCACATGACTTGTGGTTTATTGACGGTCCCGATCCGGTGACCTATGATGATGGACTCAATCTGCTTTTTTCAGGGGATATACGCAAGGGAGTGACGGCCTATTACCGACAGATCAATGATATGCTGACAGCTGGTCGGATGGACATTGTTGGCCATTTGGATAAAATTAAAATGCACAACCGTGGAAGGTATTTCTCGGAAACCGAACCCTGGTATATGAGGTTGGTTGATGAAACCCTTGATCTGATAAATCAGACAGGAGCCATTGTTGAGGTCAATACACGCGGGCTTTACAAAAAAAGGTCCGATTCCCTTTTCCCTGGTCCTGATATTCTTAAAAAAATCCATACATTGAATATTCCCGTGATGATCAGTTCTGATGCTCATAAACCCGGGGAGATATCATTGTTATTTAATATAACGGAAGATCTGCTCCATGAAATCGGATTCAGGGAACTGATGAATTTAACCCGGGCAGGATGGGAAACTGTACCTTTGAAAAAATAAAACCCAGAATAATGATCAGAATCGAGCGATTTTCATACCGGGAGACAGCGTTGGCAGAAAGCTCCCATGCTATACGGAACAAGGTTTTTTTAGAAGAACTGGGGATTGATAAGGATCTTGAATACGAACATGAGGAGGAGTCGGTCCATTTTCTCCTGCTTCTTGTTGATAAGCCTGTTGCCACTGCACGTTATCGGGAGACGGAAAAGGGGATAAAACTTGAACGATTTGCTGTTCTTCCTCAATTTCGCAACCGGGGATTTGGTGAAGCCATTCTGAAAGAGGTATTAAAAGATGTTGTCCCCCGCGGAAAAATGATATATCTGAACGCCCAGGTAAAAGCAGTTCGGTTTTACGAAAGAAACGGTTTTATTAAATTTGGAGAACAATTCACCGAGGCGGGGATTGACCATTATTTTATGAAATACCATGATTAATCACGAAACGATCGACAATATTGTTACAACTGCCCGCATTGAGGAGGTTGTTGGTGATTTTGTCACCCTTCGTCGGCGCGGTGTGAACCAGATCGGCCTATGTCCTTTCCATAATGAGAAAACACCCTCTTTTACCGTTTCACCCGCCAAGGGGATCTACAAATGTTTTGGTTGCGGAAAGGCGGGGAATTCGGTCAATTTCATCATGGAACATGAACATTTCTCCTACCCGGAAGCACTGAAATACCTTGCCAGGAAATACAATATCGATGTGGAGGAGGAGGAACAGACCCCGGAACAACTCCAGGAGCTGAATGAAAAAGAGAGCCTTTACAACCTGAACCTTTTTGCACAACAATATTTTACACGGACCCTGGCTGAGACCGAAGAGGGCAAGGCCATCGGATTGTCCTATTTCAGGGAGCGGGGAATTCGCGAAGAGGTGATCTCAAAATTTCAGCTCGGATTTAGCCCCGACAAATGGGATGCCTTTTCAGAGTATGCCGTTCAGCATGGTTATAAAAAAGATTACCTTCTTAAGACCGGACTTTCGCTCGAAAAAGAAAACAGGCTTTATGACCGGTTTCATTCACGGGTTATTTTTCCAATTCACAGTGCTTCGGGCAGAGTGATCGGTTTCGGGGGAAGAATTTTAAGCAGCGACAAGAACAGGCCGAAATATGTAAATTCTCCCGAATCTGAAATCTACAACAAAAGCAAAACCCTTTACGGAATCAATTTTGCAAAGAATGCCATCATTTCGAAGGATAACTGCCTTCTGGTGGAGGGCTATACCGATGTGATATCCATGCATCAGGCTGGTATAGAAAACGTGGTGGCATCCTCGGGAACCTCGCTTACACACGATCAGGTTCGTATGATCCAGAGGTATACTTCCAATATCTCCATTTTATATGATGGAGACCCGGCTGGGATAAAAGCCTCGTTCCGCGGTATCGACATGATCGTGGAACAGGGAATGAATGTGAAGATCGTACTTTTTCCCGATGGGGAGGATCCGGATTCCTATGCCCGGAAACATCATCCTTCGGAGGTTGAGTCGTTCGTCAATGAATCTGCTGCAAACTTCATTCTTTTCAAAACCAGGCTGCTGCTCGGTGAGACACAAAACGACCCGATTAAAAAAGCTGCGCTCATTAAGGAAATTGTCAACACAGTCTCTCTCATCCCCGACGGAATTTCGCGATCATTGTATGTGAAGGAGTGTTCAGGGTTGATGAGCATTCCCGAACAGGTTCTCATGAGCGAACTGAATAAAATTCTTCGGGCTAAACTGAAAAAAAGCACTCCGGAGCTGGAGAAGGATCTGGATCAGATTCCTTCAGATCCGATCACTGCAGAACCACAACTTGACTTTGATCCCGACTCTGCAGAATATCAGGAAAAGGATATCATCCGGTTACTGCTATTGTATGGACAAGAAGTTATCAGGATAAAACTTACAAACAGCCAAAGCGAGGAGGAGGGTGTTCCGGTAAACGTAGCTGATTATGTGGTACATGACCTCCAAAATGATGAAATGGGGTTTGAAAATGCCATCTTTCAATCCATTTTTTCAGCCTATGCGAAGGGGCTGGAAAATGACGCAATACCTGACCGGTCATGGTTTCTTTCACACAGCGACCAGGCAATTTCCACCATGGCGGTCAACCTGGTCTTCTCACCTTATGAACTCAGTCTAAATTGGCATAAAAACAACATACTGGTTACCACCGAGGAAACCCGGCTGCATATGCATGTAATGTCGGCCCTTCATGCGTTCAAAGCCAGGAAGTTAGATAAAATGATTTCTGACGTTCGTAAAAAATTATCTGCCGCAACAACACAGGAGGATCAGGATCTTTTAATGAAAACCTTTTCCGAGCTGAAGAAACAAAGTATCCGGATTAATAAAGAGGGACTTGGCCGAATCATAACCCACTGACCTGATCCGGCAGTTATTGTTTGTTTTCTGACGTAAAAATAAGCTGACGGTACCAGGGGTTGTTCCAGCGGTCCATAAGACTCTTAAAGTCTTGATAATTTGACTGCTGGTAAACCCTGTCATTAAATTTCAACTGGCGCGTCACAACGATCTTCCCTCCTTCCCTGGCCACATTCCATTCAAAACTTCCAGCCTTATTGCTGATAACCAGTTTCTTGGCCGGGGTGAACAATTGCAGGCTGGTTGGCAGGGTGAAGGTGTAGGTGTATTTTTCTTCGGCGATAGAGGGAATTTCATAGGCATTTTCCCGCTTCTCCGATAGCGTCCTGATCCCCCAGCTTTCAATACCCGAAAGCAACGAAGGAAGCGTAAAATAATAAAAGTTCGAATCTTTTCTGAAGGGTTTATCGCTTTGGACAATATAGGTCTGGGATCCGGTTTTTACATTCAGAATGCTGGTTTTCAAATTGTTTGTATCGCTGCCTATCAACCCGCCTGAAATGAAGTTTTTCAATTTTCTTTTATCCCCCAGAAGGCTTGCGTAAGGATAGACACCTCCATCGAGGTTAATTAAAATCTCCCCTGTTAATTTGGGATCGGATGAAACGATAAAATTTCCCTGTATTACCACCTTTTGCTGAGGGGTTTCTGCTTTTATCACAGGAAAACCCTTTTCTGGCTGCAACAAAATAAATGATCTTCCCGGAAGTGAATATTTCAGGTTATTGGCATTTATCCCCGTCATGGAAAAATACCAGGTTCCCTGGTCTTTAAATTCAACCTGTACGGCGAAATCCTCCATGTCGGCCAAAGAGGCGATATGATCATCTGAAAAAGCCGTTCTTACAATTCCGACAACGGTCGCATGAAGGCCTGCTGATTTCATAAGTGCGGTGGCCAGGACAGCTTTTTCAATTACCGTTCCACCATTGCTGTTCCAGGTTTCCTCAGGAGTCCGGCATTGGTATAGGCTCACCCGCAAAGGAATCGGATACAGCCGCATGTCATTCACAACCTGTTCCTGGATTTTCTGCGCCAATTCGAAATTATCCCCCTTTTCAACCATAAGGGCGCTGACAGCCTTTTTCATCGGATCGGTAAGCAAAAATCTAAACGCTGGTTGGGTAGTTAAAAATGAAAATGTTTTTTCCCGGTTATCGGATGTACTGAAAACAAGTCGTGGGTAGTTTGCATTTGCCCCGGGTTGTGATTCTTCTACTGAAATTGCAGCCAGGCTGTTCATCTTCCAGGTATAAATCTGGAGATCTCCATCCCTGATCATTTCCGGTTGACAATCAGCATTAAACAATTTATAGTAGAGCTTTTGTCCGGCGGGGATCCGAACCCGGAGCTCAAGGGATTTTACCGGTTCCGTTTCTGCCAGCAGTTCATTGCCCATCAGGGCAGGAAAAATACCCTTTTCAGTGTGAATCTGGTAATCCAGTTTAATGGTGGAATTGCGTTCAAGACCTGTATGTGTGATCACCATTTCACGTAATGAATTGTAAGCCGGGGCGTTATTTGCGAATCCCGGGAGTACCTCATTAAAGGAATTTGTTGGGGCGACAATTTTTTTCCCGTCTGCCATAACCGTGTATACCTCGTTGATTTTCAGTTTCTGATAAGCCGGATTGTATACGATAAAAGTTTCACCATACAGGTTATGAAACGCCCGGTAGGTCAGCAACTTTTGCTCTTTTACATACCGGTAGTCGACGCTTCCGTCGGCATTCAGGGTGTATTCCCTGATTATGGATTGATACAGGGCATCCTGTTTTTCATCCTGGGCCCTGACCAGGGAAGGAAAGATGACAAAATAGAAAAGTAAAAAAGAAATCAGGTGTCGCATTTTCATAAAAACAAGGTATTTCAATGGGAAATTGCATTTAAAATCCGACAATAACCGGTTGTTCACTGAACCGGTTTTGGGCTTCAACAGTTGCCCTGAACTCTGGCCAGTCCTGCGCATCGTATTGTCTTTTGCCAAAAATCGATTTTCCGGAAAAGATAACCGATCCGTTTGAAATAACATATCCTCCCTGATAAGAGGCCACATCGCCAGGTTTTGAAATCGATTCAGGGATCCGGATAACTTTCTTGATCTCAGGAAGTTTTATTGATTCGTTTATTTCAACTTTTCTGGAACAACGATCCCGGAAGGGATATTTTCGCTCTTTCAAACCGGTATCGAAAGACAGCTGACCCTGAAATGATTTGAAAATTCCCCCTGCCGAAAGAGGGGTAAATATCATGGTTGTACCCGAAACCATGGCAAAATCAGGGATCACAAAATCAATGGTAATCCAGATATTGGATTTTTGATAATTAACCGGATCAGGATAATTAACCCGGGTAACCCTGGCCTGGGGCCATAGCTTAAGTAATTCGCGTTCTACATTCTGATACCAGGTCTTCTGGCTTGAGCTCTTGAATATACCGCGGATGGCTGCATCCGATTGTCCTTCGCCCGCAATGGTAATGCTGCCGGTGAGTGTTCCATCAACCTTTAACTCCCCAACACCATCAATTTTTATATAGTGATTTTCAGGATCTGATACGGGAGTGGTTGCCAGGTCGGCACCTTCGGGAACTCCCATAAGATATTGCTGCTGCTGTTCCGCACTTGACCACAATTCCCGTACAAAGGGAACCCATGTCGGATCAAGCAGATGGTATTTCCCGTCACGTAATTTGACCACGGTTACACAATGATTGAACTGGTCGGCAGGAATGTAATCAATCCGCGATCCGGCCATAGTCATGGCAGGGTAAGATTGAAATCCTGCGGCACGCAGCATGGTTATGAGCATGCCGGCTTTATCCTTGCATACCCCACATCGGTCGGTAAAAGTCATTTCACCCTTGTGCAGCGTGAATCCCTCGCCACACCCCATTGAAATCCCCGAATAACGGATTTCATCGGCGCACCAGTGAGTTAACAGGGCGACAGAATCCATTTCATTTTCGGCTCCCCTTAGAATTTCATTTACCTTGGCTTTGATCTCCATGGTTGAAGAAAAGCTGCCAAAATCCTCATTTACCTTAAAAAACCAGGTTGATTTTTCATTCCATTTGGGTGTTGTTGATACCAGCAATTTGGGGGCAACATCAATGGTGGCCACCATGCGCGGTTCACTCTTTATCGGCACGATATCCTTTTTGCTGAAAGAATATTTCATCTTTCCGTCTGAAAACCAGCATGAAGACTGAACTTCGCCATTATAGACCTGATATTGAAGCGGTTTATCTTTGGGGACTGTTACCTGATATACTTTGTTTTTCACCGGATAAGCATTGAAAAACTCGACAATGTCATAAAATTGTCCCTTCATGGGTGGGATATATTTTTCATCCTCATCGGTAGTTAACAGCGCATAGGTAAACCCTTTTCTAAACATAACCATTTCTACGGCATCGCCCGGCTCGAGCCGCCCGATTTCAACCATTTTTTCCCTGGCCCCCCAGTATATTGCCCTGGCCGCAGCAGGATAATCCATTCCCCGGCTGACGTCAAGTTCGATGATTCGGCCGTCGTTCTTGTAAATCACCGCTTTTTTAATTTCAACAAATGCCGACAGGGGATCATAACCATATTTAACCACACTCAAATCAAGTGCACCATGATTGGTCAATACTTTTGTGAGTGTGTGGTTCAGAACGTAGGTAAGCCCCGACTCCTGCATATCAACAAGGGTGCTGTCAAAAATGACCAGCTCATCGTTTCCCGGATATGTTTTGGAATCCCCGGCTTTCTTTACCAATTCCTCCAAAGGAACCTGGGCCAGTGCAGAAGAAAAAAAACCGGCGAAAAGAAATAGAAGAAACTTTCTCATAATTATGAATTTCTAGCGAGACAATAATCTGTGATATCCAAAAAAGTCTGATGAAGGGCGGGCTTTCCTTTAAACACAATGTATTTTACCACAGTTTCAACATGCTTTATCTGGTTATCACGGGAAGAGATCCTGACACAAGTGCGATGCGGACCATCATTATTTGCCGTTGTGTTTTGCGATAAAGTAATTATTTTTTCCTTGTCCTCCGGGTGCAAAAAACCAACAATGTCGTGAATTGAAAAATTATGAAATTCTTCCTGAGAATACCCGAAGATCTCTGCTGATCTTTTGTTTGCAAAGACGAACTTCTCATCCTGCATGATGGCCAACCCCAAAAGGGAATTATCGACAATGCTTTGATATATGGAAATCAACTCTTTGTTTTCCTGGGACCGTTTTTCCAGCAAGGCTTCAAGATCTTTCTGATAAAGGTTGTTTTCGATTTCAAGATTTCGCTGATAGGAGGCTATTTCAACCGTCATTTTAGTCTGCTCCATGTCTATTGGCTTCAGGAGATATCCAAAGGGTTTGATTTTAAACGAACGATCATAAACCTCTTTTGAACTCTGACCGGTAAGAAAAATGATGGCGCAATTGAATTTCTCATTCATTTTTTTCGCAGTTTCAATACCGTCCATTTCGCCCCGCAGGTGAATATCCATCAACACAATTTCCGGTTCTCTTCCCTGTCGCGACAATTCTGCAATCTCTTCAAGACAGATTTCCCCGCTCATCGCCGAACCGCAAACCTCATAACCAAAATGTTGAAGTTGTGATTTTAAACTTGCAGAGATTAAAAGTTCATCTTCAACAATATAAATACTGATTGGATTCATAGATTATCCGATATTTGAACTGATCATTTTAAGCATGTTTATCTCCTGTTCTTCGAGGAACCGCCAATGACCCCGGGGTAAATTCTTTTTCGTAAGCCCTGCATAATAAACGCGGTCAAGTCTTAAGACTTTGTATTCGAAATGTTCAAAAATTCTTCTTACGATACGGTTCTGTCCTGAATGTAATTCAAGACCTATCTGCTTTTTATCCTTTCCATCTCCAATATATTCTATGCTGTCGACTTTAACCTGCTCATCCTCAAGTTTAAAACCCTCCTGAATTTTTAAAAAATCGATCCGCGTCAGGTTTTTATCGATCTCAACATGGTATATTTTTTTTATCCCATACCGGGGATGCGTTAGCTTCTTGGCAATCATCCCGTCATTGGTGAAAAGAAGTAAACCGGTGGTATTCCTGTCGAGCCGGCCAACCGGATAGATCCGCTCCTTGCAGGCACCTGCAACGAGACTCATTACGGTTTTCCTTTTCTCCGGGTCGTCTGCGGTGGTAATATATCCCTTCGGCTTGTTTAATAACAGATATTTTGGTTTTTCGCGGTTGATGGTCTGGTCGCCATATTGAATTTTATCACCCGGGCCAACCTTGGTGCCAAGTTCTGTAACGACTTTCCCATTGACTGAAACTGCGCCTGCTTCTATCAGCTTATCCGCTTCGCGCCTTGAACAGATTCCCGAATTGGAAATATACTTGTTCAGCCGCATCTGATCTGAATCGGGACGATTTTCACCGCGCCTGATCACCTTTTTGGGGGCGCTTCTTTTTTCTGGCAGGCTTGCCCTGTCAAGCTTAATAACCTTTTCTGCTCTTTTTGGTCGCTCTGTCTTCATTTAATCCTCCTCTTTTTCATATGGGGGTTTTATTTTTACACCATCGTACCGGGTTTCAACGCCTTGCTTATAAGTAATGATCAGGAACAGCGTTCCGTCTGAATTGTACTTATACCATTCTCCCTCTTTCTTCCCCATTACATAGGATCCTTCGTCTTTAACCTTTCCATTTTCCCAGTAGTAGACATGTTTTCCATCAGGATTATCATCTATATAATTACCCTTAAAAGAACAAATGCTGTCGGTCTTTAGACCATCGCTGTTGAGGTAATAATTATACCAGATTCCGTTGCGCAGACCGTCGCGGTATGTCCCGCGGATAAAACAATCACCAATAAGTTCAAACCAGGGACCATCTTCAGTGCCGTTGACAAATTCTCCCTCCTCAATCACCTTCCCGGTTTCATCATACTCGGTCGACATGCCATCTTTAAGCCCCGAACGGTATTTCTCCTCTTTGAGCAACGCTCCATTGTCAAAATACCATTTCCAGGTTGCGTCAAATTTGCCCTGCTTATTGAATCTTCCTGTTTGCTCTATCTTTCCGTTGAGATGATAATATTTCCAGTCGCCAATCTGCTTGCCATTGTCATAATTTCCCTCCGCCTTTAGTGATCCATCAGGATAAAAATCTTTCCAGGGCCCGTCACGATTACCATCATCCTTCACAATTCCCTCACCTATGACTACTCCATTTTGGTAAAGGTAAGCTTTTTCTAACTTGCCATCTTCTGCATACTCGCGTTTCAGTCCTTCCGGGATACCATTCCTGAACATGGCGCTAATTTTTATTGTACCACTGGGATAATATTCATTCTGCACTTCAAGTTTTTGAATCTCCAGTGCCTCGGGTTGTATAACATCATCGATGTATTTTGATATCTTCAATAAATCACCGCTTTCGGTATATTCCTTGAGATACCCGTTTTTCATATCATCCTTGTAGGTAACTTCGGTTTTCAAATTCCCGCTTTCGTAAAAAGTATACCATCGGCCCTGTTTTTTGCCCTGGCTGTCTTTTCTGTTGATCCGAAGCCTGTCAACAATAAAACCCTTTTTGTATTCGGTCAGTGTGATTATGGTTCCGTCGGAAGCGTATTCTTTCCCAAAACCCTGTTCAAGTCCTTTGACAAAGGGGATCTCCTGCTTAATTTTTCCGTTTGCATCGTAATACCGGGTATATCCCTCCTTTACATCATTAAGAAAATTTTCCCTGACGGTCTCCTTGTCTAGATAATTGGTTTTCGGTCCATTCTTTTTCCCCGATTTATAGTAAATTTCAAGAAGTAATTTCCCGTCCTGGTTGTAAAACTTCCATAAACTATCCAATTCGAAATTTTTCCGGTTCCCCTCTGATTTAACGGATCCATTTTCATTATAGGATTTCCAGTAACCATCTGGTTTACCGTCTTTTAGCGTTCCTTCACTTGAAATATTCCCTTTTGGATAATAAAACTTACTAAATCCATCCCTCTGAAGAGTGTCCTGGGCATAAACAAATTCAAAGAAAAACAGGAAAAACAAAATCAGAATAAACTGAAAATCAAAGCGTTTATTAAAGATTTTCATAGAAATTCACATGGTTTGTTATTGAGATAACTCCAGCATCCGCAAGATAGGTTTCTTTGCCTTCTCTATAACGTTTTCTGATAACTTTAATTCGGGTTGTTCGTTCTTCAGACACAAATACAATTTTTCCAATGTGTTCATCTTCATATAGGGACAGTCATTACAAGCACATGTTTCGTCTGAGGGTACAATTAAAAATTCTTTATCGGGTGATGCTTTTTTCATTTGATGAAGAATTCCTGTTTCAGTGGCCACAATGAATTTTTTTACATCACTTTTCACCGTATAATTTAACAAAGCTGTTGTAGAACCAATAAAATCGGCAATCTGAAGTACCACCGCTTTACATTCAGGATGAGCAATTAATTTTGCATCCGGATTATCTGATTTTAACTTAATTACGGCTTCCGACTTTATTAAATCATGAACTTCACAACTTCCATCCCATAAAACCATGTTCCTGCCAGTCAATGCATTAATATAACCTCCCAAATTTTTATCCGGAGCAAAAATTATTTTCTGATCTTTAGAAAAAGATTCAACAATTTTTACTGCATTACTCGAGGTACATATAACATCCGACATAGTTTTAATCTGGGCGGAGCAGTTTATGTAGGATATAACAATATGATCGGGATAATTTTGTTTAAATATTCTGAACTTATCCGGCGGACATGAATCGGCCAGTGAACAGCCTGCATTCAGGTCGGGTATAAGGACTTTTTTTGAGGGATTAAGAATTTTTGCGGTTTCAGCCATGAAGTGAACACCTGAAAATAAGATGATATCTGCCTTAGTATCAAGTGCATTTTGAGATAGTCCGAGACTGTCACCAACAAAATCAGCTATGTCCTGAATTTCAGGAATCTGATAATAATGTGCTAGAATAACGGCATTTTTTTCTATCTTCAACAATTTGATCTTATCTGCCAATGATTGCGATGCCTCTGTTTTCATCTAAAATAGCTCCTAAGTCTGTCGTTATAAATTTTAAAGAGTTTTTATAATATTAATAGAATACTATTTCTTTATATTTATTATAACAGCTGTTGAATTGGTTAGTTTATTTTTGATTTAAAATTTTGTTATTCTGAATTTAATGTTTGATTAACAATATATAAACAATTAATATTTTGAAATATATTCATTATCAATCCTTTAATTTATTTAAGCTAAATTGTTAATATCAAACAATGTTAAAAAAATTGAATGAAATCTATCTTTAATTTTGTTAGAATATGTTGAAAAAATGAGGGTTGTTTATTTAAATTATGATTTTATCCCGGTATTTCTTTATTAACCCGACTTTTTATAAAAAGTTTAGCACAAAATTACTCAGTTGTGAACATATTATTGTTAAAAATTTAATAATTTGATACAGAGGACGGTATTTAGGCGTAAAATTTCTTTTTGGCTCATTTTGATTCGTTTATAATTACTTTTGTGAAATAAAGTATTAACAATGACAGATACTATCATAAATATTGCTATCGGATGTGATCATGCTGGTTTTAAAACGAAAGAATATATTAAGCAGCGATTGAATCAAATAGGCTGTTTTGTTCAGGATTTTGGTGCTTTTTCTGAAGAGAGTATGGATTATCCGGATTCTGCTCATCCTCTTTCCAGGGAAGTTCAGATCGGAACATATAAGTTTGGCATTCTTATTTGTGGAAGTGGCAATGGGATGGCCATGGTTGCCAATAAATATAAAGGAATCAGGGCTGCGATCTGCTGGAATGAATCAACAACACTTCTTGCCAGGAAACACAATGATGCCAATATTCTCGCCCTCCCCGCCAGGTTTATAACCCAGGAGAAGGCAGCCGACTTTTCTGTTCTGTTTGTAACGACTGAATTTGAAGGAGGCAGGCACGCATGCAGGGTTGAAAAAATAGATAAAACCATGTAACTATTATATAATGAATCATATATATCAAAAGTTTCTTGAAGAATCTGAAAAAAAATCCTTTGATGCCGAACATCGTAAGCGGCTGAATCATAACATTGGAAGGTATGATGAACAGGTAGAAAAAGGAAAACTTCAATTTCAGAACCTCGAATTAGCCAAACGTCGTGCTGCCAATCTGAAGCACAAGGTTATCAATAATCTTGATAAATACCTGGTTGAATTTGAGAATAATTTCAGCAAACATGGTGGAAAGGTGATCTGGGCTCCTAACGAGCGGGATGCACAGCGTGAAATCATGCATATTATCAAGAAGGCAAAAGCCAGGGTTATTGTGAAACAAAAGACCATGGTTTCAGAAGAGCTGGAATTAAACGAATTATTTGAAAAGAACAAGCGGGAGGTTTTTGAAACAGACCTTGGGGAATATATCGTACAGCTGGCAGGAGAGAAACCTTATCACATCCTGACCCCCGCCATGCATAAATCAAAGGAGGACGTTGCCAAACTGTTCAATGAAAAATTTAATTTACCCGCCGATAGTCAGCCTGCTCAAATCACCCAGTTTGTTCGGGAGAAACTCCGTGGTGAATTCATCCGTGCCGATGTTGGAATTACAGGCGGAAATTTTCTTATTGCCGATGTCGGGGCTGTTGCATTGACCGAGAATGAAGGAAATGGTTTACTATGCATGGCCTTCCCGAAAATTCATATCGTGGTGGTCGGAATTGAAAAGCTGATTCCCTCCCTCAAAGACCTTGATCTTTTTTTACCCTTGCTAGCCCAGCATGGAACCGGACAGCGAATCACTGTTTATAACAATATTGTATTTGGTCCCCAGACTGAATTTGAACCAGACGGACCGGAGGAAATGTATGTTATTCTGTTGGATAATCGTCGTACGGAATTGTTGAAATTCAGGGAACAACGCCGCGCCTTATCCTGTATAAGGTGTGGTGCTTGTCTGAACGGGTGCCCGGTTTATAAAAGTATCGGGGGATATACCTATAAAGCAACCTATTCCGGCCCTGTCGGATCGGTAATTTCTCCACATTATCTGGGTATGAAAGAGTATAATCACCTCAGCTTTGCCTCCTCCCTCTGTGGAAAATGTACGGAAGTCTGCCCGATAAAAATACCGCTGCACGAATTGCTTTTGCACAACAGGCACGAAGCAGTTTCGAAAAAGTTCATCTCGTTCAAGTGGCGTACCATTATTTCAATATGGAAGATGGTTATGCTTCATCGATGGATGATTGATAAACCCAAATCCGGTTTGAAAAATAAGATGATAAAGCGCTTTGGACGAAAAATGTGGGGCCCCCGCCGGACAATCCCAAAATTAGCACCAAAAAGTTTTAAGGAACGATGGAAAGAAACCCATCAGTAAATAGTTGGTTATTCAAACCGTTGAACGTTTGCTGAACCAATTGTCAATCAAAAAAAGCACCCCTGCTGAAATACTGATCAGAATTCCGAAAGTAACATACTTAGAGGTAAAGACTATCTTCAGACCTGTAAAAAGTGATCCGAAATAGGGTAGAATGCTGTTTTGGAAATATTCCCTTCCGGGTAGCCAATTAAGGAATGGAAAATCTGACGTTGTAAAAACAACGACAAGAATCAGGCTTAGAATAGCATAAGGTATAGCTGTGTTGGCATAAGAAAGATAGGATTTTCTTACCGGGGCCAGTTCGGGAGCCAACGTAATATTTTCCATTACCCGATCAACAAAATCATCCGACGGACTTTCGAGCGGACTTTGCTGAATCAGTTTACGTAAAAAATCATCCTGTTCAATCATATAGCAAAATTAACATTATAAAACTAATTCACGGTTTTTCTCATCGTAATGGAAAGTTCATCATGTAATTTTTTCCGGATTCGGTGTAGACGAACTTTAACATTTGACATTGAAAGCCCGGTAATGTTACTGATGTCCTCTATTGAATTTTCCCCTTTATAAAACAGGGTTATTAGCAGGCTTTCATCATCAGACAGTTTCTCCATTGCACGTTCAATCATAACTTTTTGTTCCTCCGGGTCAATTTCGTCAACAGCCGACGCAACACCATCCTCAGTATAGTTATGGATCACATAATTGTCCATAGGAACGAGGTCTAACCTTTTTTTCCGGGTTTTCGATATGGCTGTATTGTATACAATACGATAAAGCCAGGTTGAAAATTTAGATTTTTTCTCAAAGGTTTTCAAAGCCTGAAAAGCCTTTAAAAAACAATCCTGGGCAATCTCTTCAGCATCTTCCCGGTTATTCAATATTTTAAGAGCAATTGAAAAAACAAGATTCTTATGTTTTGCAACCAGCATTGCGTATGCGGAAACATCACCGTTTAGAACACGATCAATGTAGTGATTGTCATCCTGGTATTTCATGCGGGGTTTAGACGGCTGGTTTTAATTAAAGTTACACTCCTACATACAAAGATAATATCATTTTGTCAAACCGATTACAGATTTATCATCCACGTTCCCGTTGTTTTTGTTATGTTTGTATCGGGGAAATCCTATGGTTATTTGTTTGAATTTTTTCGGATGAAATTATACACTGCCATTGGTTTATTTTTTTTATTGCTGATTCTCACAGGAGCCCAATCACTTGGTAATGTGTGGAAAACGGATACGAAAACCTGTATACACCTCACCGGGACAGACAAGAATATCGGATTCAGAAAATTATTACTTGTAAATGATTTTAATGCCACGGCCAGCGCATCACCTGATGTTATCTGCCAGGGGCTGATGACCCAACTAAATGTGACAGTTTCAGGAGGAGCGCCCCCCTTTGCCTTTTCGTGGACCCCGGCTTCAACTATTATCAATCCCACCCTTGCCAATCCTCTCGCCAACCCCTTTGAAACCATCATGTATCATATTACAGTTACTGATTATAATAACAACACTGCAACAGACAGTGTTTTAGTGACAGTAAACTATGCCCCGCCTGCTCCAGGACCAATTGCGGGGAATCACGCTGTTTGTGACGGTGATACTGCAGCCTATTCAATTGTTGAAGTAGCCGGAGGGACACACTATAGTTGGAGTGTATCTCCCCCGGCCGATTCGATAATAGGCAATGGGAGCCCAAATGTAATGATTATCTGGGGAACGATTTCCGGTGAAATTCAGGTACTTGCAGGTAACGATTGTGGAAACAATCCCATCCCTTCCATTCTGCCCGTAACGGTAAATGTTCCTCCCTGGCCATTAAATCCAATTCATGGCCGGGATTCAGTTTGCGGTGGAACCAATGAAATTTTTTATACATCCAGCCCTATAAAATCTGTTAACTACCATTGGACAGTTCCTCCTGATGTTACTATTCAAAGCGGACAGGGAACGGACACCATCCATGTTGACTGGGGGTTCATGCCGGGCAGTTTATCGGTGTATGCTGAAAATGATTGTGGTGAAACCGAGGCCACAACAAAATGGATTGAGGTAAAAACTGTTCCCGGGCCGGCAGGATTGATTACTGGCAAAGATACGGTCTGTCAGGGAACAGATAATCAGGCCTATAGCATTCTTCCTGTTTTTGGCTCGATAGAATATTTATGGACCATGCCGGCAGGCGTTGTAATTACTGCCGGCGCAGGGACCAACGAGGTCAGACTTCGGTTTGATACTTCAGCATTAACAGGGAATATAACCGTTAAAGGTTCTAATGACTGTGGTTATGGAGTAGAATCTTTTAAACAGATTAATATTAAAAATTGTACGGGGATTGACCATAAGCAACTCGAATCTTCCATTCAACTTTATCCAAACCCTGCACACAATGAACTAACATTGTGCATAAATGGGCCAGAACAGCATTTGACCGCCACGCTTACAAATCTTTTCGGACAGGTAGTATATTCAGAAAAGCTGATTGCAATGGCGGGTTTTGTGAAAACGATTCCTGTTGCCGGCTTTGCCAAAGGTGTTTACCTTTTTAAATTATCTGGCGAGGCCGGTATGTATATCGCAAAGGTAATTATCCAATAAGGATTTCAGTGAGTCCTGTAACCAATAGATTGTTAGAGCGTCAAAAGGATTGAAAACGGAAAACAAACTAAAATTAAACGGAAATGACCACTGAATTTTTAATCCCGATCGCGTTCTTTGCCATGGTATTCGGAATAGTCTACCTGTTTGTACGGAAAAAAGAACGCCTGGCGCTTATTCAGAAAGGCGCTGACGCAACCATCTTTGAATCCTCAAAAGAGCCATCCTCTTTAAAATGGGGATTACTTCTAGTGGGAATTGGTGCAGGAATCCTGTTTGGAAAAGTCCTGGCGGTTTACACAACCCTTGAAGAAGAACCAGCTTTCTTCTCAATGATCTGCCTCTTCGGAGGAATTGGGCTCATCATTTACCATCTGACTGCCCATAAATTTGAAGGAACTGCTGGAAAATAATCTTCCGACACCAACAATGCTCATCAATGGAATCCCCCGGTAAAGCTGAAAGGCTTCCGGGGTTTTTCGTTTTAGATGAACGGATATTTTTCTAAGATGATGTATTCGGGTCCACCAGGGTGAAGAATGCTTTCGTATAAGATCATCTCCCCTGCAAACATAGGCAATGAAGAAATGGATTTAAACCGGTCAATGGTCCGGGTAAAAATGACTTTATCACGAAGCAATTTAATTCTTCCAAGGGTAAGGTGGGGTACAAGGTTTTGACGATCAGGATCAAAACCTATGGATTTGAGATCGGCATGAATATTTTTCATCAGCAATAAAGGATCCGAATAGGGTTCGATTCCGACCCAGATGACCTTGGGAGCATAAGAACTTCCGAAAATCCCCAATCCGGAAAGCTGCAAATTCATTGAAGGTGTCACGGAGGCTCGTTGTTGCAATACCCCCGATATGGATGAAATATTCCGTTCCTCAGTCTTTCCGAAGAACTTCAGAGTAAAATGAAAATTGCTTTCTTCAACCCATTTGATCTGTTCATGCCCCAACAGATGCTTCAATTCCCGGTATGATTTAAGGAATTCAGAATCGGGTTGAATTTTTATAGCTGCAAAAAGACGCTTCATATGAAAAAAGTTCTTAATTTTGCATCGGTTTTGGGGGATTAGCTCAGTTGGCTAGAGCGTTAGACTGGCAGTCTAAAGGTCAGGGGTTCGACTCCCCTATTCTCCACCAGGGTAAAACAGGAAACCCCGTATTCAAAAAGGATCCGGGGTTTTTTCATGCCATGTCCGGAAAGGGTGAAGGGACAGATATGCATTGTAATAACGCTTATCACCCGTCACTTCCTGTCCAAGCCAGGTTGGCTTCTCAAAGACATCTTCCGGGTTTTCAAGTTCGATTTCCGCCATCAGGAGGCCCTCATTATCTCCATGAAATTCGTCGACCTCCCACACATATTTGCCTTTGGGAATCTTTATTCTGACCTTTTCAACCCTTGATGTTGCAAACTGGCGGATCAGTTCAGCCGCCTCCGTCGCCGGAATTTCATATTCAAACTCCGAATGCGAGAAGGTATCGGATTTGCCCTTGATGGTTAGAAATCCCTTTTCTCCTGCAGCCCTGACCCGAACAACTTTGTCATCGTCAATGGATAGATACCCCTGCAGGTATCTTGTCCCGGCCGGTTTTACTAACAATGACCACTGATCCCGATCAACCAGGAATTTACGCTCAATCTCAAGGTGGTTCATGGGTTTTTGATTACCCGGCAAGATACAAAAACATTTTAATTTGGTATTTGCCGTGTCATTAAAACTGTTTAACTTTGGCCTGTTAATAAATTAACAACAAAGCAATGAAACCGACACACATTGAGCATCTTGGAATTGCAGTAAAAAGCCTTGAAGAAAGTATCCCCTATTATGAAAATCTGCTTGGCGTTAAATGTTACAATGTTGAAGAAGTAACAGATCAAAGAGTCAAAACAGCCTTTTTTATGGTTGGTGGTACCAAGATTGAATTACTTGAATCAACAGATCCCGAGAGCCCGATCGGGAAATTTCTTGAGAAAAAGGGCGAAGGAATTCACCACCTGGCTTTTGCTGTCAATAACGCAACAGAGGCCCTGGCAGAAGCTGAAAATCAGGGACTTTTACTGATTGATAAAGTTGCACGAAAGGGCGCCGAAGGAATGAACATTGGCTTTTTGCATCCTAAATCAACACATGGCGTACTTATCGAATTTTGCAGCAAGTAAGATCAAAACGAAAGCATAATCCAAATACCCATTGATATGGCAAACGAAAATAAGATATCCGAATTACTTGAAAAACGCGAGAGGGCAAAACTCGGTGGCGGAGAAGACCGCATTAAATCACAGCACAAAAAGGGAAAATTTACAGCCCGCGAACGCATTGAAAAGCTGTTGGATGAAGGCAGTTTCGAAGAATATGACATGTTTGTAACACACCGGTGTACCGATTTTGGACTCGAAAATGAATTGTATCTTGGTGATGGTGTAGTTACCGGACGCGGAACCATTGATGGTCGGGTTGTTTTTGTCTTTTCACAGGATTTTACTGTTTTCGGCGGTTCCTTATCGGAAACCTTTGCCAGGAAAATATGTAAAATCATGGACCAGGCCATAAAAGTGGGTGCTCCCGTAATTGGAATCAATGACAGCGGAGGCGCCAGGATTCAGGAGGGGGTAAATTCCCTGGCCGGATACGCCGAGATCTTCATGCGAAATATTGCTGCTTCCGGTGTTGTGCCGCAAATTTCAGCTATTTTCGGCCCATGTGCAGGCGGGGCTGTTTACTCCCCTGCCCTGACAGATTTTGTCGTCATGAGTGAAAATTCCAGCTATATGTTTGTGACAGGCCCGAAGGTCACAAAAACAGTAACAGGCGAAGATATTACAACGGAGGATTTAGGCGGGGCCTCTATTCATTCAACCAAATCCGGTGTTGCCCACTTCCGTTCGACCAACGAAGAGGAGGGAATTCTGCTTATTCGTAAACTTCTTGAATATTTACCGCAGAATAACCTTGAAGATCCGATTGTCACAGAATGCACAGACCCGATTGACAGGCTCGAGGATTCCCTCAACGATATTGTTCCGGCAAACCCGAACCAACCTTACGATGTAAAAGATGTCATCTATCGGATCGTTGACGATCAGCAATTTTTGGAGGTTCATCAATATTATGCAAAAAACATCGTGGTTGGTTTCGCGAAATTCAATGGGATGCCTTGCGGTATTGTCGCCAATCAGCCGAATTTTCTGGCCGGGGTTCTCGATATTGAAGCTTCCCGTAAAGCCGCCAGGTTTGTACGTTTCTGCGATTCTTTCAACATTCCGATCATTACGCTGGTCGATGTCCCCGGATTTTTACCCGGAAGCAACCAGGAATATGGCGGCATCATCATTCATGGTGCAAAACTTTTATTTGCCTATGGGGAGGCTACGGTCCCCAAAATCACCATTACCCTTAGAAAATCCTATGGAGGAGCGCACGATGTAATGGGATGCAAACAACTTCGGGCTGATATGAATTACGCCTGGCCTTCGGCGGAAATTGCAGTAATGGGCCCAAAGGGAGCCATTGAAATTTTGGAAGGCAAAAAAATCGCCGAAATTCAGGATGCCAGGGATAAGGTGAAATATGTTGCCGATAAAGAGCTTGAATACAAGAACAAGTTTGCCAACCCGTACGATGCTGCCAAGTATGGATACATAGATGATGTAATTGAACCAAGAAACACCAGGTTCCGAATCATTCGTGCACTTCAGACACTTTCAACAAAGAAGGATTCCTTACCGCCTAAAAAACATAGCAACATTCCATTATAATTCAAAGGGCCGATCTATGAAAACACTAGCCATTACTTTCGATCCTTTTCTCATCGATCATTATACACTGGTGATCGCCATTGCCGGATATTGCATTGTTCTTGCAGCCCTGGCTTTCATGGCCTATTTTTTCACCAGGCTGCATACTCTTCAGGATTTTCTTACGAAACGCCGGATGTCAGTTCAGAAAAAAAGCGGGACGGATGAAAAACCAAAAATTATTATGACCGGAGAAGAAAATGCCGCAATCGCTGCTGCGCTTTATTTGTTCTTCTCGGAATTACATGATGAGGAAAAATATGTGATGACAATTCGGAAAGTGTCGAGAACATATTCACCTTGGAGCTCCAAGATATATGGAATTTTGAACACATTGAAAAACAGGTAACCCATGAAAAAATTCAGTTTTGTTATCAATGGCAATGCATACGAGGTTGAAGTTCTCGGATTTGAAGAAAACATTGCGAAGGTTGAAGTCAATGGAACCCATTACAATGTAGAGGTTCAAAAAGAATTGAAAATGACCAAAACCCCTACCCTGGTCAGGGCCGAACCACCGAAACCAACTGCCAGAGAATCAAAAATCCCGAGAACAATCACACAAACTACCAACATAGCGATCAAAGCGCCTTTGCCGGGTACCATTATTACGGTATTGGTTCAATCAGGTGAAAAAGTCACATTGGGTCAAAAACTCTTAACCATGGAGGCCATGAAAATGGAGAATAATGTACTGTCAGAAAAGGATGGTATTGTAAAGATTGTTCATGTAAAACCCGGACAGGCCGTGGCTCAAAATGAAGTTTTAGTAGAAATTGCATAACCGATGGATACACTGCAAACATTATCCGGACTTTGGGAAGACACAGGTTTTCACAATGCAAGCTGGGGCAACCTGATCATGATCCTGGTTGGCATTGGCCTTGTTTTCTTAGCCATGCGTTATAGCTACAAACCGCTACTGCTCATCCCGCTTGGAATGGGTGTTATCCTGGGAAATATTCCTTTTCTGCACGAAGCGGCCTATCATACTGGTATTTACCAGGAGGGAAGTGTTTTGAACTACCTTTTTTTCGGTGTATTGAAAGGAATTTATCCGGCCTTGATCTTTTTAGGTCTAGGAGCCATGACAGATCTTTCCCCGCTCATTTCAAATCCAAAGCTAATGCTGCTTGGTGCAGCTGCCCAGGTGGGGATTTTTGCCACTTTCCTGGGGGCAATGGTGATTGGTTTCCCGATGGCTGAATCAGCGGCTATCGCCATTATTGGCGGAGCTGATGGAAATACCGCAATCTTCCTTACATCCCAGCTTGCAAGTGGCTTTCATGGTTCGGAAACAGGCATCGCAATGCAGAACCTGATTGGCCCGATTGCCATTGCTGCGTACATTTACATGTCGCTGGTCCCGATTATCCAACCACCCATGATGAAGTTGCTTACCTCAAAAAAAGAACGCCTTATCCGGATGAAACCCCCAAGAACGGTCAGCAAATTTGAAAAAATATTATTTCCCCTGCTTGGTTTGCTTCTGAGTGCATTTGTCGCACCGGCCTCCCTCCCATTGCTCGGGATGTTCTTTTTTGGAAATATCCTGAAAGAATCCGGACTAACTAAACAACTTGCCACCACGGCCAGTACAATTCTTATAGATATCGTGCTGGTATTGATTGGTTTAACGGTTGGAGCCTCTACCCAGGCCGATGTTTTTCTTAAATGGGAATCAATTCTTATATTTGTCCTCGGAGCCATTGCTTTTATGGTTGCGACCGCAGGTGGGGTCATTTTTGCCAAGGTTATGAACATTTTTCTGAAAAAGGAGAACCGGATTAATCCATTGGTAGGTGCAGCCGGCGTTGCAGCAGTCCCCGACAGCGCCAGGATTGCGCATGAAATGGGTTTGAAGGAAGATCCGACAAACCACCTGATTGGTCACGCAATGGCACCAAATATTGCCGGATTGATTGGAAGTGCTATAACAGCCGGATTGCTACTTGGCTTTTTATTATAACATCATGCTGATAATTGGGATTGCCGGGGGATCCGGATCGGGAAAATCGACGGTTGTAAAGCAAGTAATCAAACATCTTCCCAGGGAAGCCGTTACGGTTATCCCACAGGATGCTTATTACAAAGACAATGGCCATAAATCGGCAGAAGAACGGGCAAAAATCAATTTTGACCATCCTACGTCAATTGAATGGGGTTTGCTGATCAAACAACTGGAAACCCTGAAAACCGGTAAATCCATTGAAATGCCTATTTATTCTTATGTAACCTGCGCCCGTTCAAAGGAAACCATAACAATTAAACCGTCTCAGGTAATTATTATTGAGGGCATACTTATCCTGACCAACCCCCGTCTGCGCAGTAAAATGGACATTAAGGTATATGTTGATGCAGATGGTGACGACCGGCTGATGCGAATCATCCGCCGCGATCTGGAAGAACGCGGCCGTTCATTTCAACAGGTACTGGAGCATTATGACAGTTTTGTAAAACCCATGCATCTCCAGTTTATCGAACCAACCAAACGGTATGCTGATATTATAGTGCCACAGGGCGGTCAGAATAAGGTCGCCATCGACATACTCTCTTCCCGCATAAAAACACACCTCACATAATTATTGATATTGTGATCGACCCGAACCCATGCTATCCGGAACAGAAAAATTTTAAACACATTATGAATTTTTAAATTCAAACCTATACCAAAATGGAAACACAAAAAGCCCTTGATATTCTCAAAATGGCGATTATCATGGAAAAAAGAGGTCATGCCTTTTATGCCAAAGTTGCCGAACAAACTGCCGATCCTGAGATCAAGCATATTTTTCTTACCATGGCAGATGAAGAAACCCAGCATATAAAGTTTCTTTCGGAGCAATATATCAACTACGAAAAAACACATACATTTAAGAATGTTGAGTTGCCCGATCTTGCAAATGAAGGTTTTGCTACCCTGATTCTTTCGGATGAGATGAAGTCAAAAATTTCGTCAGCGGGGTTTGAAGCAGCTGCAATCTCTGCCGCCATTGATTTTGAGAAAAGGGCGGTGGAGGTTTATTCAAAACAGGCAAATACTTCAACCGACCCCAATGAAAAAAATCTATATCGTTGGCTGTCGGAATGGGAAGATGGTCATTTGAAAATCCTCAACAAAATGGATAATGAATTGAAGGAAAAGATCTGGAACGACAACCAGTTCTGGCCATTTTAATTTACATTCCAGTCCGCATGGCCTCCACCGGATCGAGTCTTGAAGCTGAATAAGCCGGTACTATACCTGCAATCAGCCCGATGATCCCCGACACCCCTATTCCAAGCAAGATATTGCCCTCGGTCAGCAGCAATTGAAACGAGGTTGTGTTGGAAATGATAATAGTCAGGATAAGGATAATTAAGAGTCCGAATAATCCTCCTATAAGTGAGAGAAAAATGGCTTCAAAAAGAAACTGAAGCAGAATAAAATAATTCTTTGCCCCCAGGGCCTTTTGTATTCCAATAATGTTGGTTCGTTCCTTAACCGACACAAACATGATGTTGGCAATGCCGAATCCGCCCACAAGTAAAGAAAATCCTCCGATTATCCAGCCCACTGTGGCAATAACAGCAAATAAACTGTCAAATCCTTTTGAAATAATGTCGGTCTCATTGATGGCAAAATTATCTTCGGCCGATGGTTTTTGTTTCCGGATCGACCGCATAAGACCAGTCAGTTCGTCGCGCAATTCATCATTTGAAACCAGGGGTTTGGCTTTCACAACAATGGTTGAACCCATGTCTCTCAGATCAACAAGTGATTTGAAATAATTGACCGGAAGATAAACAACCTTGTCATTTGAATTTCCAAAGAAATCTTCACCCTCTTTTGTAATCACCCCGATAACCTCGATGTTCCGGCCAAAAATTTTAAGTTTCCTTCCGATAGGATCTCCGTCACGAAAAAGATCGGTGGCAATGTCGGCACCAATAATGGCAATGTTCTTTCCGCTGGCCGATTCGGTTGTGGAAAAATATCTTCCTTCAGCCAGTTCAAATTTCCACACCTTGTCGAAATCCTGTGAAACCCCCATGACTCCTATATTTTCGATATAGTTGTTCTGATATTTCACGGTTTTGTTCACCTGTACCATATATGCTACAGCCTCAGCAAGATTGCTGCGTTTTTCGATTTCGCGCATATCATCGAGGGAGGTTTCAGGGCGCTGCCAGTATTTCCACCAGGGATAATCACTGCCCATTGACCAGGGCCATTTTTGAACATAGAGTACATTGCTGCCGAGGGAGGCAATGCTTTTCCTGATCGCATTTTCCATTGAGTCAAATACAGTGAATACCGAAATGACACAAAAAATCCCGATGGTTATACCAAGGAGCGACAGGATTGTACGTACTTTGTTTACTATAATTGCCTGAAATGCAAAAATATAACTTTCACGAATCAGCCGTAATATCAAAATCATGGATAAATGGATTTCCTTTTTTTAAGAACAGTAAAGGTAATATTTAATTCCGATACGAACCCGAATCCGTTGTTTCATCCGGGATTTTTTGGTAACATTGCAAAGCTTCATAAAAGCCGGAGTTAGACGCAGGTTATCAATTATTGTTACATCAGGAAGGAATATGAACGATCAGGTAAAAATCAAGTCGGCCCTCATTTCTGTCTATTCGAAAGAAGGAATCGAGGAACTTGCCAGGAAAATCGAATCTTACGGAATTCAAATATATTCTACCGGAGGCACCTATGAATTTTTACTGAGCAAGGGAATTCAGGCCACCTCTATTGAGTCGGTTACCTCCTACCCTTCCATCCTTGGGGGCCGGGTGAAAACATTACATCCCAAGGTATTTGGAGGCATCCTTTGGCGGCGCGATCAGCTTTCGGATGTAAAGGATGTCGAGAAATATGAAATTCCTTCTGTCGACCTGGTAATTGTGGATTTATACCCATTTGAAAAAACAGTCGCAACAACAAAAGAAGAAAATGTTATCATAGAGAAAATCGATATCGGAGGCATCTCTCTTATCCGGGCCGCGGCAAAAAATTACGCACATGTGGTCGTGATTCCTTCGGCAGCTGCATACACACAACTTGCTGAGCTCCTGGAAAAGAACAATGGCGTTACCAGTCTGAAGGACCGGCGTATGTTTGCTGCAATGGCATTCAATGTTTCATCTCATTATGATTCAAAGATTTTCGAATATTTAAATGCCGGGGAACGCATTCCGGCATTCAAACAAAGCATCACTCTATCCAATCCAATGCGGTATGGTGAAAATCCGCATCAGCAAGGTACTTTTTACGGAAACCTGGAGGAGGTCTTTACCCAATTGCACGGGAAAGAATTATCCTATAACAACCTGGTAGATGTCGATTCTGCCATCAACCTGATAGGAGAGTTCAAAGAACCAACGGTTGCAATCATTAAGCACACAAATCCATGCGGCATTGCCATTCGCCCTACGCTAAAGGAGGCCTATCTTGATGCATTTGCTTGCGACCCTGTTTCGGCCTTTGGGGGGATTATTATTGCCAACGGCAAAATAGACAACGAAATGGCGGAAGAGCTTAACAAGCTGTTTTTTGAAATATTAATTTCCGACGGATATGAAAAGGATGCCCTTGATCGGTTAAAATCAAAGAAAAATAGAATAATTTTGCAAAAAAATTCCTGTGAATTCTCACAATGGCAATTCAAGTCTATTTTGAATGGGGTGCTTGAACAAGAAAAGGATCTCAAATCTGAAGAGATAACCGATTTCCAGTGTGTTACAAACAAAAAACCCTCGCCTGTTGAATCTGATGCGCTGGTTTTTGCCAATAAAATTGTTAAACATTTGAAATCTAACACAATTGTTTTGGTAAAAAACTTCCAGCTCATTGGTTCTGGAATGGGTCAGACCTCACGGGTAGATGCACTAAAACAGGCGATACTTAAGGCCCGTGCATTCGGGTTCAGTACTGACGGGGCTGTGATGGCCTCGGATGCTTTTTTCCCTTTTGCTGATTGCGTTGAAATCGCACACGAGGCGGGCATAAGGGCAGTTGTTCAACCCGGGGGTTCTATCAGGGATGTCGATTCGGTAAATTATTGTAACGAGCACGATATGTCTATGGTCTTTACGGGGATCCGGCATTTTAAACATTAAAACCTGATTAAATGGGATTATTCACAAAAGAAATAGCAATAGACCTTGGCACAGCCAATACGGTCATCATTTATAATGATAAGGTGGTCGTTGACGAACCGTCAATCGTAGCCATTGAACGGAGTTCCGGAAAAATCATTGCGGTTGGAAAAAAGGCCCAGATGATGCACGGCAAGACACATGAAAACATCAAGACCATCCGGCCGCTCAGAGGCGGGGTAATCGCTGATTTTCAAGCTACCGAGCACATGATCAGGGCCATGATTAAAATGATAGATCTACGAAAATCATGGTTTCCTCCGGCATTGAAAATGGTAATCTGTATTCCTTCGGGGATAACAGAGGTTGAAGAACGTGCCGTAAAAGAATCGGCTGAACAAGCCGGGGCAAAAGAGGTTCGCCTGATTCACGAGCCAATGGCTGCCGCCATCGGTATCGGAATTGATGTACTGGAACCTGTTGGCAACATGGTTATTGACATTGGGGGTGGGACCAGTGAAATAGCCGTAATTGCGCTTGGTGGTATTGTAAACAGCAAATCCATCCGGATTGCAGGGGATGAATTCAATGCCGACATTGAAGAATATATGCGGAAGCAACACAACATCAATGTGGGAGAGCGTACCTCTGAGCGAATCAAAATTGAAGTCGGGGCTGCCCTGGCCGACATTGATAACCCACCACCCGATTACGCTGTTCATGGGCGTGATTTGCTTACCGGGATTCCGAAAGAAATCATTGTGAACCATTCCGAAATTGCCCATTGCCTCGATAAATCAGTAGCCAAAATCGAAGCAGCTGTTTTGAATGCATTGGAAATGACCCCGCCTGAATTGGCTTCGGATATTTTCGAAACAGGAATTTACCTGACCGGAGGTGGTGCTTTGCTCAGGGGACTTGACAAACGGCTCCACCTGAAAACAAAACTGAAAGTTCATGTAGCCGAGGACCCTTTACGTGCCGTAGCCCGCGGAACAGGTATCGCATTGAAAAATTTTGATAAATTTACGTTCCTCATCAAGTAAGAGCGTGGTGATATGCGTAATCTTTTTTTATTTCTGAGGGAACACTATTTTTATTTTTTATTCCTCCTCTTAGAAACGCTTTCACTGATTCTGTTTTTTAATTACAATGAATTCCAGGGTGGCGCCCTGTATTCAGTTTCAAGCGCAGTTTCAGGATCTGTAAACAACATGTTCAGCAGTGTTTCAGAGTATTTTTCCCTGAGGAAAACAAACATGGTCCTTATTGAGGAGATGGCAAAATTGCATTCGCGGATTCCGGAGGCCTTCTATACAACCGACCACAATGTTTTTTATAAAAAGGATTCAATTGTCAAACTGGAATATAAATATATCAGCGCCAAGGTCATAAGTAACTCAACCAACAAGCGAAATAATTTCCTGATGATCAACAAAGGATCACTTCACGGAATAGAAAATCACATGGGGGTCATTATTGGAAATAAAATTGTTGGCCAGATCGTAAATGTTACCCCTCATTTTAGCTGGGCCATGTCAATGCTGAATAAGGACAGCAGGATATCCGGAAAGTTTAAAAAGAACAATCAACTCGTAAATGTTGAATGGGATGGAGGAAGTTACCGTACAGGGCAGGTAAAGGAAATTCCGAAACATGTCCAGATAGTCAAGGGAGATACTATCATAACCAGCGGGAATTCAGATATTTTTCCGGAAGGGTTGCTGATTGGGACGATTACGGATTATACCAACGCGCAGGATGAAAATTTCAACAATGGCGAGATACGCTTTTCAACTGATTTTAACAGTCTTGGCTACATTGAGGTTGTGGTTGACCTGATGCGGAAAGAAAAAGAAGAGGTGAAATCCACCTTTAAAACACAATAATTTGTCTTGCACTCTATAAATTTAAAACATTGACCTCCAGGACGTTTTTCTTTAACATCATACGTTTTTTCTTCCTGATCATATTGCAGGTTTTAATACTGAACCACATTAATCTTGGGGGTTACATCAACCCCTATTTCTATATTTATTTCATTCTTTTGCTTCCCTTTTCAACGCCGGGGTGGATGTTGTTGCTGCTATCACTTGTCCTGGGATTCAGCATTGATATCTTTACCAACACCATCGGATTGAATGCCTCTGCATGCGTGTTAATGGCATTCGCCCGTCCTTTCGTAATTTCTGCGATATCTTCCGGTCCCGAATCCCTTATCGGAGATACCCCTTCGCTGAGTAGCCAGGGATTAAAATGGTTTCTTTACTATTCAATCACCCTTATCCTTGTTCATCACACAGCCCTCTTTTTTCTGGAGGTGTTTCGTTTCAGTGAATTAATCGCAACCTTCAGCCGCGTGCTGTTAAGTGGGTTTTTCACCCTGATGCTTGTCCTGATCAGTGAATATATTATAAATACCAGCTCAAAATAAAAAAACCCGCTTCGAAAGAAACGGGTTTGGGAGGTTTCGAGCGGAGTCGAACCGCTGTACACGGTTTTGCAGACCGCTGCCTAGCCACTCGGCCACGAAACCATAGCATTAGGGGTGCAAAATTACTAAAAGTTTTGAAACTATTTCCAAATCATTTCTTCCAGTAGGTTTTATAGCTCACCTGCTGCATTTTACCTCCCAGGGGAGGATTGATTTTGGCCAGTTTAATTTCAATGAATGTTATTGCCGGGGATTCATTTTGAACAGCCATGATGATACGCCTGGCCAGGTGTTCCAATAAATGTGATTTTTCTTCCATCTCTTTTTTAACACAACGGTAAAGACCCGAATAATCAACAGTATCTTTCAGGTGGTCTGACTCCTCGGCAAGTGTCGTATCGACCTCAACATGAAGATCCACAATGAATTTTGTCCCAATAATCCGTTCTTCCCTGAAACATCCGTGAAATGCAAAAAACTCCATTCCCTCAAGTAAAATTGTGCCCATTCTCTTTAGTTTGAACGGTGAAGTTATCAATTTCCCGCGAACCGGACTTCCTGTTTTTTAAATTGTAGTAAGTTTGCAGTTGAATAAGGATAAAATGAATAAAAGGGACAATCCCTATAAAATATTTTTAACCATTTGAAATAGCGTTTATGGAAGAATCAGAAAAGAAGGAAGAGGAAAAAAACATAAGATCACTCAATTTCATTGAAGAAATTATAGAAGAGGATATCCGCAACGGAGTTAACGATGGTCGTGTTCATACCCGTTTTCCTCCTGAACCAAACGGCTACCTTCACATTGGGCACGCCAAATCAATCTGCCTGAATTTTGGACTTGGGAAAAAGTATAACGGAAAGACAAACCTCAGGTTCGACGATACCAACCCGGTTAAAGAGGATGTAGAGTATGTTGATTCCATAATGGAAGATGTCAAATGGCTTGGCTTTGATTGGGAAGAGCGGTTGTTCTTTGCCTCCGACTATTTTGAACAACTATACGGCTATGCCATAATCCTGATCAGGAAAGAAAAAGCATATGTTTGCGATATGACTGCCGAGGAGATTGGCGAAACCAGGGGAGCTCCTACTCGTCCAGGGAAAGAAAGTCCCTTCCGAAACCGGTCGGTTGAAGAAAACCTCAATCTGTTTGCACGTATGCGGGCCGGAGAATTCCCGGATGGTTCAAAAGTGTTGCGTGCAAAAATTGACATGACTTCACCGAATATGCACATGCGTGATCCGATACTTTACAGGATACTCCATGCCCACCATCACCGGACAGGAGACCAATGGTGCATATACCCCATGTATGATTTCGCACATGGTCAGTCTGACTCAATCGAACGCATCACGCACTCCATTTGTACCCTTGAATTCGAAGTACACAGACCCCTGTACGATTGGTTCATCAGAGAAATTGGTATTTATGCCCCAAGACAGATTGAATTTGCGAGGCTGAACGTGACCTACACCGTGATGAGTAAACGTAAATTGCTGGAGCTGGTCCGTGATGGCTATGTGAGCGGATGGGACGATCCGCGCATGCCAACGATATGCGGCCTGCGGCGACGTGGATATACCCCTGAATCAATCCGGAATTTTGCCGAGACCATTGGTGTTGCGAAACGTGATAATATAATTGATGTCAGCCTGCTGGAATTTTGCATTCGCGAAGACCTGAATAAACGCGCCAACCGGCTTATGGCTGTGCTTGATCCGGTTAAGGTAATTATCGACAATTTCCCTGATGATCTGGAAGAAGAGATGGAGGCGGTAAATAATCCTGAGGAGGAATCAAAAGGAAAACGCAAACTTCCTTTTACTAAAACACTCCTGATTGAACGAGATGATTTTATGGAAGATCCTCCCAATAAGTTTTTCCGCCTCGCACCTGGCCGTGAAGTCCGATTGAAGGCTGCATACATTATTAAGTGCGATCATGTCGTTAAAGACACGAAAACGGGCAAAATTGAAGAAATTCATTGCACGTATGACCCGTTAACCAAAAGTGGCATGCCGGAAAGCAATCGCAAAGTAAAGGGAACGTTACATTGGGTTTCTGAAAAATATGCCGTTAAGGCCGAAGTCAGACTGTACGACCGGCTTTTTGTCAAGGAAAATCCAGATGAAGTGGAAGAGGGAGAAACCTATAAAAATTATCTGAATCCTGATTCACTGAAAATAATAACCGCCATGGTTGAGCCAGCTGTTAAAAACGCGCAAGTTTTGGAAAAATACCAGTTTGAGCGTTGCGGCTATTTTTCTGTCGACAATGATTCAACCGCCCAAAAACTGGTTTTCAACAGAATTGTCCCGCTGAAGGATTCATGGTCTAAAGTGGAAAAAGTTAAATAAAACTTGACAGTTTTGCGAAAAATGTATTAATTTTGCACGCAGATTGTCCGATGGTGTAACTGGCAACACAAATGATTCTGGATCATTAGAGTCTAGGTTCGACCCCTAGTCGGACAACAACAAAACCCTGTAAATCAACAACTTACAGGGTTTTTTTATATGCCACGGAGGGTGGGGTGGAAATAGCAGACCATCTGACCAACTTCTACCGAATTTGGTTCACGGGTTATATATTTAGTAATCAATTAAATGGATGGTCAGGCTGTTACGATGAAGGCCGGTCAAATCGGGCGTTTTGTCCACAACAGGGAAAACAGCTCTAATTATTTAATTTTTCCAAACCAAACCTGATCCTTTCCAGGAATTCAGCTTTCCCTAAAATGCCCGCCAGGTCCATCATTCCCGGACCCTGGTTTGAACCGACCATAAGCAGACGTAATGGATTCATCAATTGCCCCATTTTAACCCCGGTATTGGCAGTAAATTGCTGGACAAGGGCATGGAGGGTCTCGATATTGAAATCATTCAGCTTCTCAACCTCCCTTGAAAAGTCCTGGATCATTCCCGTGGTTCCCGGCTGCCATATTTTCTGAATGACCAGGTTATCATATTTCTCAGGACGGATAAAAAAGAACCAGGCTGTATTCCACAAATCAGGGACAAGAAAGGCCCGTTCCCTGACCAGATTCAGGACATTTTTCAGGTATTCTTCTGACGGACGCACTCCATGCTGTTCGAGATAAGGCTTTAACAATAAAGAAAGTTCTTCAACTGATTTTTTTTGCAAATACTGATGATTGAACCATTTGGCTTTTTCTGGGTCAAATTTTGAACCATGTTTCCCCACACGTTCAAGTGAAAACTGTTGAATTAATTCCTGCATTGAAAAAAGTTCCTGTTCGGTTCCCGGATTCCAACCAAGGTGAACCAGGATATTGACAACTGCCTCGGGCAAATAACCCGATTCCCGATACCCCGAATACACCTCATTGGTTTTAACATCTTTCCATTCGGTTGGAAAAACCGGGAAACCCATTCTGTCACCATCCCGTTTGCTCAGTTTCCCGTTTCCGTCAGGCTTCAGAATAAGAGGAAGATGAGCAAATACAGGCATGATGTCTTCCCATCCGAAAAAACGATACAGTAAAACATGTAAAGGAGCAGAGGGGAGCCACTCTTCACCCCGGATTACATGGGTTATTTTCATCAAATAGTCATCTACAACGTTAGCGAGATGATAAGTAGGCAGTCCATCGGATTTGAATAGTACTTTATCATCAAGATTGGCAGTATTTACAACCACCTCTCCCCTGATCATATCCTGAACTGTCACTTGTTGGTTTTCGGGGATTTTGATCCTGATCACATAAGGGGTTCCGGCATCGATCATTTCTTTGACCTCAGTTTCCGGAAGCACCAACGAATTTTTCAAGAATTTGCGGGATTGCTGGTCATACTGAAACGTTTTATTGCCGTCTGATTTTGCTTTGCCCCGCATAGCTTCTAATTCAGCCTCTGTGTCGAAGGCATAATAGGCATGACCGCTTACGATCAGATGCTGGATATATTCTTTATAAATGGCTGATCGCTCCGATTGCCGGTAAGGCGCATGCGGACCCCCGTGTTCCGGACTTTCGTCAAATTCAAGTCCGCACCAGGCAAGCGATTCTGCGATATATTGTTCCGCTCCGGGGACAAAACGATTTTGGTCCGTATCTTCAATCCTAAGAATTAATGTACCTCCATTCTTTCGGGCAAAAAGAAAATTATAGAGAGCAGTTCTCACACCGCCTATATGCAATGGCCCGGTTGGACTCGGGGCAAATCTTACTCGAACACGATTTGACGTCATATGCTGGGTTTTGAAGGACAAAAATAGGCTATTCTGCGCTTTATGTACCCAGGTGCCCCTCTAATATTTGTACTTTTGCATACGAATGATCCCTTTATATACAGGATGGCAGAAGAAAACATACTCATTAGGAAACTGGACGAGTTCATCCGGAAATACTATAGAAACCGGTTGATAAAAGGGCTGTTATGGACCCTTTCATTGCTTGCGACCTATTATTTGGTCCTTATCATCGGTGAATATTATTTTCATTTTAGCCCAGCCATCAGAACAGTCCTGTTTTTTGCCTTTTTATCCGGGGCCATTTTCCTTTTTTCCCGGCTTGTTTTCTTACCGATATTGCAGATTATTAAGATCGGTAGGCAAATCTCCCATGTAAAAGCTGCTGAAATAATCGGGAATCACTTCCCGGAAATTCAGGACAAATTACTGAATACATTGCAATTGATCAGAAAAAGGAAAGACCCGGGAGAACACGCTGATCTGCTTTCCGCCAGTATCAAGCAAAAAACCGAGTCGTTGAAACTGTTTCAGTTTACAAAAGTGATTGATTTCAGAAAAAACATGCGTTATCTTCGGCTGGCATTTATACCAATAGCAATAATTCTGGTGCTGGCCTTGTTTTTACCAGGTTTCATTACAGATCCGACAATCAGGATCATTCAATATAACAAATCCTTTGCTGCCCCGCTGCCATTCAAAATAGAAATCCGCAATAAAGATTTATCCGTTGTTCAACAGCAGGATTTTGAACTTTCTGTGGTTGCTTCCGGGATTGAAATTCCGTCCGAAATCTATCTCCGGACAAAATCAAGACTATTCAAAATGAATAAAGACAGAGGATTTAATTACACTTTTCTTTTTAAATCCTTGCAGGAAAACACCTCTTTCATCATTACTGCAGGAGATTTTTCATCTAAAAGTTATGAAATCAAGGTGTTTCCTAAACCCACATTATTGAGTTTTGACGTTGAAGTTACATATCCTTCCTATTTAAACAAACCGGCTGAAAAGCTTGAAAATATCGGAGATCTTACAATTCCCGAAGGGACGGGGTTAAAATGGAATTTTTATACCAAAGATGTTAGTGTTCTGGAGCTCCGGATAGGAGACAAGAGGAACAAACTGATTCGTAAGCAAAGCAATGTTTTCACCTTTTCAGAATCCAGGCTCACGACAACATCCTATTGTATATCCCCATTGAATGAAACTAAAATGGCACCGGATTCGCTGGTGTATCATATTAGTGTGATAAGTGATGGATTTCCAACAATATATGTTGCTGAGACTAAAGACTCTTTACTAAATACAAGAATTTTTTTCAAGGGAACGATCAAAGATGATTATGGGTTTACAAGGTTAACTTTTAACGCAGATATAAGCAGTAAGGATGATTCCGTTAAAAGAGACCACGTTGTTGAAAATATAATGATTGATAAAAGGATAAACAATCAGGAATTCTTTTATATGGAGGATCTTCAGAAACTCCTGCCAAGCACCGGCATGAGCCTTCGTTATTACTTTGAGGTATGTGACAATGACGGCATTCATGGTCCCAAATGCTCTAAATCGGAGGTCAAAACGATTTCAACTCCAACCCTGGAGGAAATTACTCAGCGTACCGAACAGAACGAAAAATCCATGCAGGATAAAATCAACCAAAGCATAAAGGAATCAAGCAGGATAGTAAAAACTGTTGATGAGTTGAATAAAAAAATGGTTGAACAGAACAATATTTCCTGGCAGGAAAAAAAGAAAATTGAAGATTTAATAAATGCGAACCTGGAAATAGAAGAAAAAGTGAAAAGTGCCATAAGGAATTCTAGAGAAAACCTGGAGAATGAAGAGAAATATTTGAATACAAGCGAGCGGATCATACAAAAACAAAAACAACTTGAAGACATGATGGCACAGTTGCTATCGGACGAAATGAAGAAGATGATAGAAGAGATGCAGGAAATGTTGAAACAGGTTGACAAAGCGAAATTGAATCTGCTTTTGGAGAAAATGAAAATTTCGAACAAAGAATTGGAAACGCAATTGGATAGGAACCTAGCCTTAATGAAGCAACTTGAATTCGATAGAAAATTGGAATCTTTAAGCCAAGAACTAAAAAAAATGGCGGAAAAGCTGGATAATCTTGCGAAAGAAACACTCGGGTCACAAAAGACAAATGAACAGCTATTGGAAGGTCAAAACAGAATTAACATTCAGGCAGATTCTCTCTCTGCCAAACTGAGTGAACTTAAAACCGAGGGCAAAACCCTTGAAACTCCTGCAGATCTTGGTAAAACGGACGAAAAAGCGGACAGCATCCATAAGAATCTTGATTCGGGAAAGAAAAAGATTGAAGAAAAGAAGACCAAGGAGGCTCTGAAATTTCAGCGCAATGCTGCAAAGCAAATGAGAGAACTCTCAGACCAATTGGAAGATTTGCAGCAGGAAAATGAAGAAGATCAGCTGGCTGAGGATGCCTCAAACATACGGATGATCCTTGAAAACCTGATCCGGCTGTCATTTGAGCAGGAAAACCTTATTGGAGCAACCAGAATCATTTCGAGGGGGGATCCGCGATTGACAGAGATAATAGTAAGCCAAAAAGAATTCATTCAAAAACTGACCATAGTAGAAGATTCGCTGAATTCAGTAGCAAAAAGACAAATGGCGCTTAAACCATATATCTCTAAGGAAATAGCTGCAATTAAAACAAATATAGATATGACATTGAATGCGTTAGACAGCAGGAACATTAGTCTTGCTGTTGCTAAACAACAATATTCTATGACATCTATAAATAATCTTGCACTTCTGCTCAATGAGTCTTTGGAAAAAATGGATGAGCAGATGGCCTCCAGTATGAAATCAAAGGGTGGGAAGAAGTCCTGCCCAAACCCTTCAACTAAAGGAGGAAAGAGTTCAATAAAAGGAATTAAAGAGCTTCAGGAGAAACTGGGTCAGCAGCTCCAAAAATTGAAAGCAGGAATGGAGTCAAATTCAGGGAAACCGGGAGGTGAAAAATCAAAAAAAAGTGAGGTTAATCAACAAATAGCAAAATTGGCCGCTCAACAGGAGGCCATCAGGAATCAGATGCAGCAATACGAGAATGAATCAGGAGCAAAAGGATTAAAAGAACAGGGAAATCTGAATGAGACCAAAAATGAAATGGAACAGCTTGAGAAGGACCTGGTAAATAAGCGTATAACCCAGGAAACCATTATGAGACAACAGAAGATCCTGTCTAGACTTCTTGAATCGGACAAAGCGGAGCAAATGAGAGACCAGGAAGAAAAAAGAGAATCTACAGAAGCAAAAAACATAAATAGTGGTAACCCTAATCAATATTTTCAGTATAACAGCAAAAAGAAAGCGGGCGTCGACAATATTCAATTAACTTTACCTGTCACTAGTTCGTTTTATAAAGGTAAAATTAGCAGTTATATTTTAAAAATAGGATACTGATATGAAACAGGATTATAGAGAGCTTGTCATTACCGACAATAAGGAAATTTCCAAACTGGAAAGATTTGTAGAAGAAATTTGCGATTACTACAACATCAACAATGAGTATTTTGGAAATATTCTTTTAGCCACCACCGAAGCAGCCGGAATCCTTTTCTCCTTGAACGAGGCAAAAGCGGACGGGAAAATTTATATTTCCTTTGACAGAACCCCCAAAGGATTGATCTTTAAAATCCGGTTAGGCAATAACCAGGATGTTAAAGCAGATACTGAAGATGTTCTTGAACTTGAAATTCGTAAGCATAAATTAGCCCGGGATATTTTTATTATTAAAGCACTGACAGATGAGATAACCATTTCTGTAAATGCGAAAAGCATTGTACTGGTATTTTATGTATCGAGTATGAATTACGAAAAATCGTTACTGAGAATCAATCAATTAAAGGAATACTGGACCAAAAAGGTTGATGTAAAACAAAAGAAATGAATGGATGTATTCATTTCTTTGCCGAGGACATCAGGTATACCCTACCTAAGAAAAAAAATGTCAGACTTTGGATAAACGATGCTGCGACCGAAGAAAATTCGAAAACGGGAGAGATCTGTTTTGTTTTTTGTTCTGATAAATATTTAGGTAAAATTAATCGTAAATATTTAAAGCATAATACATTAACTGATATTATTACTTTTTCGAGCAATGAGGAAAAGGGTATAATCAGCGGAGATATTTTCATAAGCCTTCCCAGGGTTAAGGAAAACGCAAAAAAGTTTAAGCAAAGCCTAATTGATGAATTGCACCGTGTTATGATACATGGTGTTTTACATTTAATTGGGTATACGGATAAAACAAAAGAAGAAAAGAAGCAAATGAGCTTGAAAGAGGATTTTTATTTAGATAGATTTTTTTAATTCAAAGCGGTTTCATCAAAAAATTAATTCTGATATTTAGGGGATAGGTTTCACGTGGAACAAATGGATCATGGTAAAATATGACATTATTGTTGTTGGAGCAGGTCATGCGGGGTGTGAAGCTGCTGCATGTGCTGCTACCATGGGATCCAAAGTCTTGTTGATTACCATGAACATGATGAATATGGCCCAGATGTCATGTAACCCATCAATGGGAGGAATTGCAAAAGGGCAAATAGTTAGGGAGATTGACGCACTGGGTGGTTATTCTGGCATCATTACTGACCTGACCATGATTCAATTCAGGATGCTGAATAAATCCAAGGGTCCGGCTATGTGGAGTCCACGGGCGCAAAATGACCGGTTCCTTTTTTCCCTTGAATGGCGAAAGGTATTGGAAAGAAATAGAAATGTTGATTTCTGGCAGGATACAGTAATTGATATTATAACGAAGAAAGACAAGGTTGCCGGGGTAAAAACAGGGTTGGGAATGACCTTTCTTGGAAAGGCTGTTATATTGGCAAATGGAACCTTTTTAAATGGAATAATACACATTGGGGAAAATCATTTTTCTGGCGGAAGAATAGGTGAGAGATCAGCAACAAATTTAACTGAACAATTGGTGAAACTTGGTTTTAATTCGAGCAGAATGAAAACAGGGACACCAGTTCGTGTTGATGGAAGATCTCTTAGTTTTAATAAGATGGAAGAGCAAAAGGGAGATGAGCTTCCAGGTAAATTTTCTTTTACAGAAACTCCTGTTTTAAAGAAACAGCGCAGTTGTTTTCTAACGTATACCAACACTGAAGTTCATGATATTCTCCGGACAGGGTTTGACAAATCACCAATGTATTCTGGAAGAATCCAGGGCAGAGGACCGCGTTATTGTCCATCGATAGAGGATAAAATTGACCGTTTTGCAACCAAGGAAAGGCATCAGCTTTTCATTGAGCCTGAAGGATTGGAAACAGAAGAATATTATGTAAATGGTTTTTCTTCATCGCTACCGGAAGATATTCAATTCAAAGCATTAAGAAAAGTAAAGGGATTTGAAAAAGCAAAATTCTTCAGACCAGGGTATGCAATTGAGTATGATTATTTCCCCCCACTGCAATTAAAAATTACCCTTGAAACAAAATTAATTGAAAATTTATTTTTTGCCGGGCAGATTAACGGAACAACGGGATATGAGGAGGCAGCGGCGCAGGGTTTGATGGCCGGAATAAATGCACATTTGAAAATTCATAAACAAAAGGATTTTGTTTTGAAGCGATCGGAAGCATATATAGGCGTATTGCTTGATGACTTGGTGACCAAAGGTACGGAAGAGCCATACCGGATGTTTACCTCAAGAGCTGAATACCGGTTATTATTACGGCAAGATAATGCAGATCAACGTCTTACCCCGGTTTCGCACGGTATTGGTTTGGCATCTGATGAAAGACTTATCAGAGTGAGGGAGAAATATCAAAAAGTTGATTCGATGATTCAATTTCTCAAAACGGAAAGTTTACTGCCAGTACAGGTAAATGAAATGCTTCAGAACCTTAAGGAAAGAGAAATTGTACAAAAGCAAAAGGCTGCCGCCCTGTTGTTAAGACCAAAAGTTACGCTTAAAGGATTGATAGCATCTGTTGAAAAAGTTAGTGACTTTGCCGAAATTGAATATTGCCTGGACGAGGATATCATTGAAGAGGTGGAATTGATGGTAAAGTACGAAAGCTATCTTGAAAAGGAACAGGAGGTGGCTGATAAAATGCTCAATCTTGAAAACCTGTCCCTTTCCCAGGGATTTAATTATTCTGAATTATCCTCGTTGTCTAATGAGGCACGAGAAAAACTAAACAAAATTCAACCAAGAACGATTGGTCAGGCATCTCGAATCAGCGGGGTTTCTCCTGCTGATATTTCTGTTCTGATTGTCTATCTTGGACGTTGATGTTCCACGTGAAACAGATACCTCTTATGGCTGAAATTATTTCAATATGTCCGGTTTGTGATAATACTGCCTTTTCTCCATTTCTTCTTGTGAAAGATTATTTTTTATCGCAGGAGGATTTTTCTATACTGTCATGTAATGTCTGTGGATTCAGATTCGTCAGTCCCAGGCCAGCAAAATCAGAGATAGATAAGTATTATCAATCTGATGAATATATATCACATGGAGCTGAAAAAAATGATCTGATAAGCAGGATATACAAAGTTGCCCGAAAGGTATCCATTCGTAGAAAGTTCAGGATACTCCAAAAATTCAGCTCTGGCTTGAAGATCCTTGACATAGGATGCGGAACGGCAGAATTCCTTTCCTATTGTCAGAAAAAGGGATATGATACGACAGGAATTGAACCGAACGGCAAAGCCCGGGGATTTGCTCAAAGCATCAATTCTGTCAATACATTTGAACATGTTGAGCGTTTGGAAGGAATGGACGGATCGTTTGATTGTATTACCATGTGGCATGTTCTTGAACATATTCACAATCTGAACGAGTTGATTACCCAGGTTAAAAAACTTCTGGCCCCCCGGGGAATTTTTATAGTAGCTGTACCAAACAGCAATTCATGGGATGCCGGATATTATAAGCAGTTTTGGGGGGCTTATGATGTTCCGAGGCACTTGTATCATTTTACAGAAAAGAGCTTTGATCAACTTGCATCAAAAAATGGTTTTCAAATAAGGAAAATATATCCTCAGAAACTGGATGCATTTTATGTGTCAATGTTAAGTGAAAAATATAAATACGGGAAAAACAACTTTTTTAATGCCGTATGTTTTGGTCTCTGGTCAAATTTGAAAGCGAAAACGAATGACAGGGGTCATTCGAGTCAGGTTTTTATCCTGTCTCTAAAAAATTCTTAATTTTAAGCCTTGCATTGATTGCAGAGCCTGTTTTAATAAAGTTTATCGACCCGGAAGAGAAGACCCGGCACAGGGCTTCTAAATGGCCCGACATATTGCATTCTAAATCAGCAACTTAGTGAAATCTGTTCTAAAGGATAGCCAAATACCGGGAATGCCTTTCCTTTTATTGGCAATTTTCTTATATCTCTCAATATTTGGTCTGAGGATCTATTCCAACTTTCAGAATAGGCCGGAAACGATAACGCGAATTTTTCAAAAGGAAATTCTTAATGCAGAGGAAAAAGCAAATCGTTCATTAGAAATTTTATTCACGCATTTTGACACCGGGTCATGCCAGTATCTGGCAAGCAAAGATGGGTTGGAGACACCAGCCTTTGACAAAGGAATTTATTTATTTGTTTTTAAAAATGATTCGCTTTGTTATTGGAGTAATAATAAAATGGTTTTACCCGAAAATGTCAGTGGCCGTTTCTGGGAAAACGAGGGTGCTGTAAAATTAAAGAATGGCTGGTACGGTTTCCATGTCCATAGATCTGGTCATTTTGTATTTTATGGTTTCTTCCTGATAAAAAGCGAATTTCCGTTTCAGAATAACTTTATAAAGAATAAATTTTCTGCTCTTTTCAGTTGTCCCGAATCAGTCAATCTTGAATCAAAGAAGGGTGAGTTTTCCATTTTTTCAGCTGATAAAAGAATATTATTCAGTTTAAATTTTTCAAAGTATACCTGGCAACAAGTTTTTCCTGTTGCACTTTTCTTCATGATTTTACTGGTAGGGGCCTTGTGTTTATTCTATTTCATTTATAGAATATTTAACATGTTGCCGAGGTTTAAGACGAAGAAAAACCTGATGGCCCTATTCTTTTGTACAGTTATTGTGCTGTTGCGGGGAGTTCAATACTGGTTAAGATTTCCCGAAGAACTTGCACAATCTGAACTATTCAGCCCAGCCTTATACTCTTCAACCTCCCTCCTTCCTTCATTGGGCGACTTTGCCCTCAACGTAATTCTTCTTTTAATCATATGCCTTGCTATTTATAAGGACGCTGCAATAAATCCATCCGGGAGTTCCCAGGGTCGAGGTAAAAAACTTTTTATTCATTCACTGCTCCTTTTCCTATTACTTTGTTTCTTCAGAATTGCCGGAGATGTTATCTCCGACCTTGTTATTAACTCATCCCTGTCGTTGAATTTACAGGATATTTCAAGCCTGGCCTATGACAGCGTATATGGTCTTTTCATAATATCAATGATGCTGTTTTCGTTCTGGTTAATTTCAACCAGGGTGTTTAATGACATTATAAAGGTTGGTGGTGAAAAAAAACAGGTAAGCCTTTCAGCGATTATCTCCGGTATTTTTTATTGCCTGGTTTGTTTGTCGGTTTATGGAAAAATTGACATTATTTATCTATTGTTTTTTTACTTCTATTTTGGTTTTTACTGGTATTTGAAATTAAATACCCAATCCTTATCGGTTCATAAGTTATTGTTTATTTTATGCTTTTATGCTGTTTTTGCAACGGTTATCCTAAACAGGTCAAATACCCAAAAGGAGCAGGATAAGATTAATTTACTGGCATTAAAATTGGCCACGCGAAGGAATCCTGTTACAGAAGTGCTATTTGAACAGGTTGAACGAAAACTTCTGCAGGATAGCATTGTGAAAGCCTTTTTACAGCCATTGCCGGGCGGAAGTACAATGAACCAGGAAAACTTACTGAATTACCTTAAAACTATTTATTTCAATGATTACTGGAAAAAATACGATCTGCAGATCACCATTTGTGATTCACTAAAAGAACTACGGATTCAGCCACAGGGATATCTGATAAACTGTGACATGTATTTTCGTGGCATAATCAGGGATTACGGAGAGCCAACAGCTCTCCCAAACCTATTTTTCCTGGACTATGGATTGGGTAAAGAATATTATCTGGCCATTTTTTCTGAAAACAGGGAGGGGATTCCCCTGAAAGACCACCAGTCGCTGATCCTTGAATTTAATTTATTGAATACCTACCCGGAGCCTGGTTATCCGGGGTTGCTAATGGACAATACCAGGATTGATCTTCCGATCCTTTCGGATTATTCTTACGGATTATATCAAAATGGGAGATTGGTGCACAGTGTTGGATCATATAATTACAGGATAGAGCTAAACTGCTATAAGGGATTTTCTCAGAAAAACCTGTTTTTCAGGGAGGATCAGATGATTCATTATCATTACTTCATAAACAAATCAGATTCCTTGCTGATCAGTAAAAACGATGAGCTTTTTCTGACCAGGATATCACCGTTCTCTTACCTTTTAATTTTATTTTCGATCATTTCATTTTTTATCTTCATCCTGGTATATTATCCGCGTAATCCTCAGATTATTTCAGCGAACCTCCGAAACCGACTTCACGCTTCATTGATTGGTGTTTTGGTTGTCACTCTGGTTGTTATAGGTATCGTTCAGATTATCAATATTATAAATATTAATTCGAAAAAGAATTCAGCCAATTTAAAGGAAAAAGCCTATTCTGTTCAGGTTGAAATACAACACAGATATAGCAATCTTCCTGAAATACAAAGCATCTCCAAGAGTGAGCTTGAGGATTTCCTGATCAAATTGTCCAATGTTTTTTTCAGCGATATCAATTTTTATGATAAACGGGGAATCCTCGTGGCATCCAGCCGTCGTCAGATATTTGAAGAGGGCCTGGTCTCAAAAAGAATGAATCCCGATGCCTTTGAACAGCTCATCATAGAGAAGGGATCGGCTTTCATTCACAATGAGTCGATCGGAAACATGCGGTTCAGTTCCGCATATCTCCCGCTATACAATAATCAGAACCACCTGTTGGGTTATATCAATCTTCCTTATTTTTCGAGACAGGATGAACTAAAAAAGGAAATTTCCACCTTCCTGGTAACCTTCTTAAATATTTATATCCTTTTGTTATTGTTTGGTGTTTTTATTACCATCCTGATCTCAAATTACATCACTGCCCCGTTATCCATGTTATCTGATAAAATGTCACGGCTTCGGCTGGGGCTGGTAAATGACAAAATTGACTGGAAACACGGGGACGAAATCGGCCAATTGGTCCAGGAATACAACAGGATGATTGATGAATTGTGGCGAAGCGCAGAGGTTCTGGCAAAGTCAGAACGTGAAAGCGCCTGGCGTGAAATGGCCAGGCAGGTAGCACATGAGATAAAAAATCCGCTTACCCCCATGAAACTCAGCGCCCAGTACCTACAAAAAGCATGGAACGACAAGGCCCCGGATATGGATGAACGGATGGCTCGTTTTACAAGGACCCTGATAGAACAAATTGAAACATTGTCGGCCATAGCCTCGGATTTCTCCAGTTTTGCCAAAATGCCGGCGGCGATCAACGATTGGATAAACCTGAAAGAGCTCATTCAGTTTGTACTTTTAATGTACAAAGATTCATCAGAAATCCAATATGAGTTTAAATTCACAGCGGATGATCCGACGATTTTTGCAGACAGAGCCCTGTTAATCCGGATTTTTACCAACCTGCTGAACAATGCTGTTCAGGCCATCGGGGACGATCCTATGGGTAAGATTTCAATTGTATTATCAAAGGAAGGGCAAAAATGGGTTATTGCCATTTCCGACAACGGATCCGGAATTTCAGCAGACAGGGCTGGTAAAATATTTCAGCCCGATTTTACAACGAAATCAGGAGGAATGGGACTGGGTTTGGCCATTGTAAAAAGTATCGTTACAGGGATGCAGGGTGAAATTACTTTCAGCTCTACCGAACAGCAAGGAACAACCTTTATCATAAAAATTCCAGTCAATGAGATGCATTAACGAAATAAATCCATTCTACAAGCAGATGGTCCTTTATGGTTTTATCATCATGGTCCTGATGGGGGGATATGGTTGTAAAAAGAATGACGTTTATGAAATATACCACAAATTTCCTGATAGAAGCTGGCCCCGGTTTAATTTACTCAGTTTCGAGATACCTGTAAAAAATGCAGAGAAGCCTTATAACTTCTACCTGTTTGTCAAGTTCACCCCCGACTTTCAATATAACACCCTTGATTTCAATATGATTATGAATACCCCTGGAGGAGAGGAGCGGATTCATGAATACCAGATGAAGGTAAAATCCAATGCGGGAAGCTTCGTCATTAAATGCAATAAAGACTCCTGTGAAGGATCTATCCTGTTAAAAAAGGAACTTTATCTTTCTAAAAAGGGGATATTAAAAATTGAAATTGAAAACCTTACCCCCCGGTTGTTCACAGAGGGTGTACTGGGTGTTGGAATCAGGATGAGTGAATCAGGAAAGTAGTTTCAAAGCCTGTTGTTTGTCTAAATGAATTTGGGCAACCAACTCATCGAGTGAATTGAATTTCCTTTCATCACGGATCCGTTCGATAAAATAAACAATAAGGGTTTTCCCATACAGAGAGCCAGAAAAATCAAATAGATTTATTTCGATTGTCATCGTTTTTCCATCAATGGTTGGACGAACTCCTGCATTGGCCATTCCTTTATAAACTGTATGGTTGAATTCAGCTTTTACGGCATAAACTCCATGGGCAAGCAAAAAGGGTTTATTCTTCAGGAGTTCGAGGTTTGCCGTAGGATAACCCAGGGTTCTGCCAAGATGATTACCATGAACTACCAGCGCATGGATCAGATACACAGAGTCCATCAATTCATTGGCTTCACGGACGTTTCCGGCCGACAATGCTTCCAGCACCTGGGGTGAATTTAACGGGAGGCTCATGGTAAAACAAATCTATCGCGAAAAACAATCCAAACTAAAAAAGTGGTTTATTTTTTTTACTCAGGCGTTTGATCATAATCAGTTCATAAACGGCATAGGCATAATGGGCCCATACACCAGCGAGCATGACCAGAAGGGTAATAATCATCCACAAGGGGGCGATCGGGGTCCACAGCTCACGGGAAGGCACCTCAGCCTTGTAATATTGTTTGTGAACGCCCCAGTTGATTATATTTTGACCTTGAACAAATCCAAAAAGATCGTGTTCTTCAATTTTAGCAAGTACAACCAGATTTCCCAAAGTATCTCCGACAATTTCTTTTGGAAATTCGAAGGTTCCGCTGCCATTTTCGTCTAATGTTATTTCACCTATTTTCAACAAACTAAACAATCTTGGAATATAAACCAGCACCGTCTCTTTTGGAATGGGGACCTCTATTCCTTTTTCATTTTTCTGGGTTGCGGTCACCTTTAATATCCGAAGAGAGTCCTCAATGCTGAAAAAAAGACGAATTTTAGCAGGTTTTGCATTGAAGGTAGCCTGGGTCGCAGGATACTTATTGTTTCCTGAAAAAGCTGCGGCATATTCAATCACACCCTCTTTATTTGCCGGTAACGAGGAGCAGGATATTTTAACGACTGCATTTCCCTCCTGGTCGGTCTTCGCCGTTCCCAATTGTTTGGAGACCGCCCCGTTTGATGCGGTAAAGATTACCGGTGCATTTTCAAGGTTGAGGGTAGATTCTCCCTTTTTAATGCTGACGTTCGCTGTTAGGATCACCGAATCGGAAGCACACAAATAATCCAGTTTTAAGCGGGATTCAGGGGGTGCAGTGACCGTATCGGTTTTTTCATCCGCAAAGGAATTCATTGGCCGAAGTACAAGGAATATTGCGGCAATCATAAATATTGAAAACGCGAAAACTCTTTTCATAATGAGTGTTTGAGTAATTCCGGTGAAAATTAAAGTAAAACGTCTTCCTTTTTCTCTTCCTTTATTAATCCTGAAACAGGTACGATGGTTACGAATTTGGAAGCCACGGTGAAAAGGAGGCAAAACACAGCAACCCCGGTTGCTGTGAGGCTCCATTCTACCCAGGTTGCTGAGTAATTCAGCCATTCGGGACGTGAATCCTGGATGGGCAAATAGGGCGACTCCAGGGTTGGAACAACAATAAGATAGCGATTCAGCCACAATGCAATGACAACTACGACGGCCGTAAGGGTAATATTCGTGATTGTTCTGAATTTGGCTATGCCAACCACGACAAGAGGCAGCAATACTCCAAGATAGTTTGAAATGATAAAAGGCCAGTAGAATTCTTTAAAGAGCAATTGTATCAGCAATTCATCATTTTTTTCTGAGCCATACCATTTGGTGAGGTAATCGCTGAAGGTGAAATAGCCAAAAAATGCAGCCAGGACAAGCATGATCACACCAACTGCAACGAAATGCTTTTTAGTAATATATTCCTCAAGATGGTATATTTTTCTGAAAACCCACATACAGAGTATTAATACTGCGCTTCCGGAATAGACTGCTGCAATAACGAAATAGGGACCGAAAATGGTGCTGTGCCAGCCTGGCTGCAGGGTCACACTGAAAATCCAGGCCAAAACAGAGTATACGATGATCGCGATGGCAATAACCATGGCCGCCATGATGTCGGAAGCCCTGTTTAAGCGCTGTTGTTGTTCTGGTGTACCCGTGTACCCAAGTGCCAGCATTTTGTATAATTTTTTTCTCCATTTTGGAAGCTGAAGCAATTCATAATCGCGGAGTGTTGCCAGATCTCGCAAAAGAGAGAGGTAGAGGAAAATAAAACATCCGAAAATATCGGTTGAAATAGCGATAACGTCCCAGGTGATAGGGGATTGGATCCTGCCGAAAAGTACCAGATAATATAATTTATCGAGACGGCCGATGCAAAGCAAGATAAAACAGGGTCCGATTAAAAGTGCAATAATCGTAATAAATTCGGCCATCCGGATAATGGGTTTACGCCACGGGGTTTTAAAAAGGTGTAAAGTCCCGGAAATTAAAGCACCAGCGTAACTGATACCCATAAAAAAGATAAAGTTGACAATATAGACACCCCAGACTACATTGTCACGCATTCCGGTAACTTCATGCCCATCAATAACCTGTTGAAGAAAGGCATAAAAGCCAACCCCGATCACCATAAGCAGAAAGATGATCCAGACATATCCCTGTATGCTTGTCCGCTCGAGTTGAGGGGCAAACTCCCTTAATGGATTTTTTTGTTCTAGTTCCATGATTACGGTTTATTTTTTTTGCTGTATGGTGTATCTTTATATCTTTCTTTCACCGATTCTTCCAGGTCGCCAAACCCCCTGTCAACCTCAAACTGGCGATCGACGGGAGGAAGGTAATAAACACAAGGCCGGGTTCCCAATGTTTCAAGATAGCGAAAACCGGCACGGTCGTGGATGAGTTTGCTGAATTGAAATGTTTCGGTCCCATTTGTTACGGTATCCTCGTCGACATCTCCAAAGTAGATAACCCCCATCGGGCACGCAGAGGCGCAATATGGAATTTTTCCAACACGAATCAGATCCGGACAAAAATCACATTTTGAAACAGTACCCTCTTTACCAGGGCTGCTGGCCTCAGGTGAGTAGGGTTCTTTATCTTCATCAAATTCAGGATAATGTTTCCAGGCAAACACCCTTGTTGAATAGGGACATCCGGTCATACAGAATTTACACCCGATACAGCGTTCATTGTCGATCAGGACAATGCCATCACTTCGTTTATATGTAGCACCCACAGGACAAACACTCACACACAAGGGATTGTCACAATGAAAACATGGTTTAGGAAACCAGTAAGGAGCTGTTTTTTCAGAATCCTGAAGCAGGTAAACTTTCATGAATTCCTGGCTCTTGGGCAGATGATGTCCTTTTTGGCACGCCTCCACGCATTTTCTTGCGTTTTTGCATTTTCCAAGGTCGATTACCATCACAAATTTACGACCAGGAATTCCTTTGTGTGACTCCTGGCGTGATACCCTGGGGAGTTTTAGCAAACCCCGGTCCACCTCCATGATTTCACCGTCGGTAGTAAGAACCTTTACCTTTTCTCCTGTTTCACTGGCTGTTGCATCGACGTATGCTGTAATGAGACCACTTCCCACAGCAACACCGGCACCTGCAATAAGACCCTTTTTAAGAAACTGACGACGTGAGTTTTTCTGGTTCTGATTCAATTCTTCTTCCACGTTATAAAAATTTAGTGAGATTCATGATAACCGTTGATCATGCTTTTAAAGTTGCTGAGCGGTTTTTTCCCAATGGTGCAGAAATAGACATGCACACACATGATTATGCTGATGACAAAACCTGCAGTGATATGCAGCAAGTCGGTGAGATCAAGCCCGCTAAATCCAATAAAACTGTTAAGGGTGATTTCCGGGTACAGAAGACCCCAGCCTGAAAGAATTACAAAGGGCACGAATCCATACATCAGAACGACATAGGTAACCTGCTGCAATGGGTTGAATTTACTCTCTTCGGTTACAGGAAAAGGGGGATCTTGCCTTTGGAATATACCAACAGTATAGTAGATAAATTGTTTTTTAAGGCGGATCAGGAATCCTTTAACGGGAATTACATAAGAGGCTCCGTTGGGAGTAAAAAGATTTCCGATAAAAAACACAGCATAACTGATTGTAAGAATTATTCCGGCAACATTATGGGCAGATACTGCTGCATTGAATTTAACGACTGTCTCCGGATTCGAAAACTGGATACTTAACCCGGTTATAATCAATACCAGGCAAAGAAGAGCATTTGTCATATGCCAGATCCTGATCCATATTGGATATAAATAGAGTGGTTCAGTGTGATGATTCATAGTTAGTTTAGTTTTTTAATGCGAAATACAGCATGGATTATAATAACCAGCAGTGTAAATCCAAAAATTACCAGGCTGATGATATTCAATGTGTTGCTTTTATCGGGACCAATACTGGTTGCATCCCCTGTAAGAAGCCCTAAAATAATTCCTTCCTTCTGGATTTTCTCGCTTACCTTATATTTATATAAGGAGGCATATAAAATGGAGTTTTTGGAATGACAGGATTCACATTTCCTGACAGCCTGGCTTTTTGATACCACATGATGAGCGACAACCAAAGTATCTTCATTTTTAGCGTGACATTCAATGCAACGAACATTGGTAAAGTGAGAAGCCTGGTTTGGCAACCATTCATGTTTCTGCAGGATATTGGGTTTTGTTTTATTGGTTAGCAACTGATAATTTTTCACATCCCCGTGACAATTGAGACAGATCAGGTTATCGTAAGTAATGGTCTCCTTAAGGTTTTCATTTGTACGGGCGTTGATTTTATAAGTATGTGCATTGTGACACATCCAGCATGTAAAATCCTGACTATGTTTTTCGGAATGGACACTGGCCTGAAATTCCGATTCAATCTGCTCGAATTTAAATTTGGCATATTTTTCATCTCCGCCATGGCAATCTATGCAATTGGCTTTGGCTTCCATACGCAAGTTTCCGGCGTGCGGGAAGGTGCTATAATCTTCGGAGTGACAATCGGTACATTTAAACTCACGATGGTTTGAAACATAAAAGACGTTGCGATCCAGGACCAGTTCAGTATACATCCGTTTGGTCACAGTTTTTTTCGATTCCGGATTTTCATAGGTGTATTTTGACTGGCCGTGACATTTTAAGCAACTTTCATTTTCTGCCGCATTTTTAAACTTTGAAAGATCAATTATGGTGGGCTTTTCCTGTTCAGGCTGGACTGTTTTTGGAGTGGAGGAGTCTGATGTTTTTACCAGGGTAAACGCAAGGGTAAAAAGCAATAGCAACACGAGCACGACCCATGCAGGCCGGATATTTGCTTTATGAATCATAGTATTGTTTGTGGCGTGTGAATCGGGTTGTAATAGAAAAAGAAATGGGTGCCAACAGGAGTCTCCTGCTAACACCCATTTGGTGAATCATTTGAGCATCAACATGCAGTTACTTTTTCAATGAACGCATGAAAGCAACCAATGCCCAGCGGTCGCTGGCTTCAGGAATCTTTTTTTCGTAAGAAGGCATTTCATCGCGGCCTTTATCTGTGCGATAAAAAAGCTCACCATCGGTAGAAGCCTGGAAGGCAGCTGTTGAGAAATCGCCAGGGAAAGTCTTCAAGGAAGCGGCTTTTGGACCATCGCCCAATCCTTTACTTCCATGGCATGATTTGCAATGCTTTGCCCACAGTTCTTTACCAGTTGCTACATCGGCCTTTGCAGGGGATTTCAGCGACTTGTCTTTATCAGGGACCGGCCATGGTTTTGCTTTAGCCTGGGCATGAACAGCATTGCCAAAGAGGAATACCACAGCAATAAGCGCAGTAACCATAATTGTTGCAATTTTTTGTGATGTTTTCATAATTATAAAAATTTAAGGTTAACAATAATTTATTTCGTTAGAAACTCCACAAACGAGTAAGGTTGAAGCCGACGAGAATATATCCATTGAATGGATTGTTGATGTTGTGCATAACAACTTCTGATGGCAGAATTCCTTGTGCAGCGGAGAGGAAAACATGAAATGTATGGGTGCTGGTTGAAACTTCCCAACCCAAAGAAATATTTGGATAGGGAGCCTTGTTTTTAGGGATTTCCATCCAGTTTTTCCCATCTCTGACGATAAAGGCCGGATCGTAGTTCAGAATAATGGGTTGTTCATATGAAAGAACGATTGAGGATTGCGGGCTTACCTTTACCCGGGCGAGCAATGAAATGGCAAAGGCATCATTCACTGCATTCGAATCAGCTTTAACATCGGCTTTGTTAAAATGGGTATAACTGATGCCAAGCTGAGCCGAAAACATATTACAGAATCTACGGGCAAACATAAATTCGTTGTAATAAGCCAGGCGGTCAATAAATTTGTAATCAGCCCCAAACTTGTCTTTGCTCGTTGCATTCAGCGTGAGGTCGAAGTAATAGGAAATGGTTAAAGGAAAACCCTCTTTGCGTTGATGAAGGAAGGTATACTTTAACTGGAAATCCTGAAGGCGGTTGTTTTTCGCAGTTCCCAAACCAACAAGGAGGTTTTTGGTTATGCTGAAATTCAAACCCAACCGAATGTTGGATGCACCCCACAGGCCGTACAGGTCGCTCCAGTGCTGCTGGATTGTGCCAAAACGGTGCTGAAGTACAAATTCAAGTGTATGTGCCGATGGAATTGAAACCGTTTGATTGTCCATGCAGATACCACTTTCAAATGCAGCTTTAGCCAACGGTTTTTTAGTAACTTCCGGCTCGGCGGGAATGGAGTCCTGTGCGATAACTGACCCCGCACCTGAAATTATAAATACCAGGCCAAGAATCATCCTTTTCATTGAAATTATAGATGTGTGCATTGTTTTCATTTTTTTAGTGAATATTCTTTTCAAGCCGGTATTAATTGTTTTTTGCCCCTTCGTCAATCCAATACTTAATAGTAGCGGCGTCAGCGGAAGGACAATATTGGTACATACTTCCCCCGGGAATGATTTTTTGATATAAAACACTTTCAGCGGAATTGAATTTAACGACCATGTTATTGTCCATCAGACTTTGGTATGATCTGCCAGCGCGTAAATCAGGAGCCTGGGTTCCGGAATGGCACGTTAAACATTTGTCAGAATTAAAAATGGGCTGTACTTTAAGAGAAAAACTTGTTGAATCTCCCGGTGGTGGTGGTGGGATTGGAGCATCAGGCGGAATGACTGCATATTCGCATGCGCCCAGCAGAAAAATTCCAAACAGAACGGCAATCAGATTGATCAGTTTAATCTTTTGCATATAATTAATTTTTTAGGGTTAGCGGTTTAATGGATATGGCGGTAAAACAGTTTCATTTCCCAATAACTGACCTAAGTTTAAATGTTAAATATGAATAATATTCAAAATTTTACCTGGGCTGATGTCATTTAAAGAAAACACAAATTCCAAAAATAAATCAAGTTTATTTTTGGAATTTGTGTTCTGAACAATAAATTATTTACCAGAATTAGCGTTTAGCCAATCAATAGAGTTTTGTAAAAGTTCCATTGCGTATACGGGATTGTGAACACCCTTAGATAATTCGCTGTTGATGTAGCCATAATTGTAAGCTGCACCCATTTCACCATATTTCCATGAACGGCCCAACCTGTTTGCAAAATCAGTATCCTTTGCATATTTGAGCATGATTCCATAAACAACCAAACCGGTTGTTGCACTCACGGTGTTGTTTGTTACATTGGTAGCATACTTCTCATTGGATTCAACTGTGCCAAATAATTTTCCGTTGAAATCGTGGGTGGGTTCCGCACTGTAGGAAACAGAGCCTGTGCCGCTTGTGGTTTTCTTGAAGATTTTCTTAGCAACAAGCAGGTCGCGCAATTCAACTATCTTGGCAGAAACCGCTGCCTGAACAAGCGAAAGTTTATCGGAACCATGACATGCTGTACATTCTTCTTTGTTAACCCTTAAGGAGTGTCCACCAGTTGAGTCGGCAGGATTAAATGTATTCATGTGGCAAGTAACACATTCGAATTCTGAATGTTTCCAGGTTCTTGTATATGTTTTTCCATTGTATTCATAGCCATTGATGCCGGCAAAAAGATTGGATTGGTTTCCGTCATGAACTGAAAAATTACGTCCGGTCAGGAACTGAACAGAATCATTGTCAACAGTATTAACGAACGGGAAATATGGGAGCTGGTTAAATGATTTGTTAATCACCTTGGGATTGAGGGTGGTATCTGAATAAACCAAAGCAGTAGCTCCACGAGTCTGGTGACAATTAACACAAAGGTTATTGATCTGACCAAAATCAGTTGCAACTTTGTTATTATTGTAATTCAGGTAAACAGGAGTGTTGACTCTCAAAACCATGGCAGCTGTGTCGCCTGAAAAATTAAATCCGCTGTGGGCGTGACAAGTTTCACAACCAATTCTGTTGGCAGCCGGCATGTCGTTGGCAGGGAAAAATAGACCACTTCCAAGAATCTGCTGAAATCCTTCACTGGTATGACATCTTGCACAAAACTTCGTATTTCTGGCACTGGTCGTACCATAGAAATGTTTTGAGAATTTGTATTCCGCCAACTTTGTTGCAAAATTATCTGTGGTATGACATACCAAGCAGGAAGAATTAGCATCCTTACCATTTGTACCATCAATTCCATTGGGACCTGCAGGACCCTGTGGGCCTTCCTTGGTACAGGAAGTAAATAAGAAACAGGTTGCTGCGATCATCACTCCCGCAGCGAAAAAGAACTTTTGTAAATTTTTCATACTCTTACAGTTTTTGTTAATAAATACGTTTATGCAGCTGACAACTTGTGCAAATTGTTTCGGAAACAAAAATATCGAAGATTATCAAGGGCGCTGTTAATAAGTTGGTGAGATTTGTTAATATAATAACTGATATATCTCAATTCTTCATTGACATATATCAATCATCATATAAATATATGTGTTGTTGGAAGATTCCAGAATTGAAATATATAAAAAGGGAAAGGAAAACGGAATGACTGTGAATTATTTATCAACCTGTCTCGCTAATCTGGCGAAGTTGTTTTGTATTCAGGATCTCCATGGTATTCCCGGAGGTTGTCAGAATGCCCTCCTCTTTGAATTCTTTTAAAATCCTGATGGCACTTTCTTTTGACATGCCCGAGAGGTCGGCCAAATCCTGGCGGGAGATGGTCATTTCAAAAGGATTCTGACAGTAGATCTTATCAGAAAGGTAAAAAATTACATCGGCAATGCGGCCATGCATCTGTTTCTGGGTGAGGCTGATCACCTGGTCGAAATTAAAGATCGACTGAAGAGAAACCCGCTTAATGAATTCTTCAGCAAAATCGGGATTTTCGCGAATCAGTTTTTTAAAAACAGTTACGTCAACAAGGCAGGCCGTACAATCTTCAACGGCAGCGGCAGAATAATAGTGACGGTTATCCACATAGATTCCCGGGCCGAAGATATAATCGATCGGTTTAATCAGTGCAAGGATGAGATTTTTCCCGTAACCTTCAATATAAATCTTGGCAAGTCCCGAGGTGATACAAACGAAATAGGGCGATGGGGTCCCTTGTTTAAAAATAATTTCTCCAGCTTTATAACTCACTTGAAACCGGCTTCCGTTAATAAGCTCGAGCTCAAACGGACTCAAACTATTAAAGATCGAAGCTTTGCAGTTACAATCGGTGCAATTGGAAGTATGCTGTATTTTGTTTACCATTGATAATGACTGCCCGGTACCTGATTTTTAAAAGGCAGACAAAGATAACACTAAATTGATATAAAGCAATTTATTCTATCACTTTTATCAATCGGAAACTTGAGATATATCAACCGCCAAGCAGATTTTTTAACTGAAGGTATTCGGCAATCTGTACGGCATTTGTGGCAGCCCCCTTGCGCAGATTATCAGCAACGATAAAAAGGTTCAGTGCGTTGGGTTGTGATTCATCACGGCGAATTCTGCCAACAAAAACCTCATCCCTGCCGACTGCCTCCAGGGGCATTGGGTAGATATTGTTTTTAACATCATCACGCAGAATAATGCCTGGAGAATTATTAAAAAGGGAAAAAATATCATCCACTGAAAAATCACGCTCAAACTCAAGGTTTATGGCTTCAGAATGTCCTCCCATAACAGGAACCCTGACGATAGTGGCTGTAATCCTGATCGAATAGTCATTAAGTATTTTATGGGTTTCATTGACCAGTTTCATCTCTTCGGAAGTATATCCATTTTCCAGGAAATCACCTCCATGGGGAAAAAGGTTCAGATCGATCGGGTATGGGTATACCATCTCGCCTTGAATCCCTTTTCGTTCGTTTTCAAGTTGCTTCACAGCCCTGGCGCCGGTACCTGTCACCGATTGGTAGGTGGCTGCCACAATCCGTTTGATTTTATATTTTGCATGAAGAGGAGCCAGGACCAGGACCAGTTGAATGGTCGAACAGTTCGGGTTTGCAATAATTTTATGATTCCTGGTCAGGATGGATGCATTTATTTCCGGAACTATCAGCGGAATCTCCGGATCCATGCGCCAGGCTGACGAGTTGTCTATTACAGTAACACCTGCGGCAGCATATCGTGGCGCCCATTCCTTTGAAGTGGCCCCCCCTGCAGAAAATATAGCGACATCTGGCTTTTCAGCAATAGCCTGCTCATGTGTGTGAATAAAATAACGACAGTTATTGAAGGTCAGCGGAAGTCCTGAAGATTTAGGAGAGGCAACAGGTATGAATGAGTCAGGAAAAAGTTGATGTTCTTCAAGGACCTTGAGGATCTCTCTTCCAACAAGCCCGGTTGCGCCGACAACTGCCAGTTTCATAATCAATATTTTTGCAAAGATATGGGAAAACAGAGAAACAGCGATGAAGGAAAAGGCTGACGAATTTGAATTTTCTTAAAAAAAACGGTCACTTTTTGTTTAATTCCTGATTAAGCAGGAAAGATCGGGTATGAAAACGGTTTATTTATGCATTGTCTGCTGTGTTTTCATTATAAACACGCTCAGAGGCCAGGTTAAGGATGATTTTTCGGATGGGAACTTCACGGAAAAACCGGCCTGGACAGGAGATATGGCACAGTTTGAAGTCAATTCTTCGCGGCAGCTCCAACTTCATTCTACCGGAACAGATACTTCAGTTCTTGCAACTCACAATTTACGGATGACCAACACCGAATGGAGTTTCTTGATAAAGCTGGCATTCAACACTTCGGCTAACAACTTTGCCAGGATTTATCTGACTTCCGATACCGGTGCGCTTCAAGGGCAGATGAATGGTTATTTTCTCCAGGTTGGCGGAATGGATGATTCTATTTCGGTCATGAGGCAGACAGGCACCCAAAAGGATAAGATATTTAGTTTCAAATCGTATAAGACGGTTCATTCGACCAACACCCTGCGTGTAAAAATTATTCTCAATGAAGAGGGGTGGTGGGAGACGATGATTGACACCACCGGGGGATTCAACTATTTTTCGGAAGGATCATTTTTTGATGACACCTTTCAATCCTCCCGATGGTTTGGTATACTATGCCGGTATACTTCAAGCAATGCCACGAAATTTATTTTCGACGACTTTTATATAGGGCCGGTCATTCATGATACCATTCCACCAAAAATACTTTCACAGGAGATGCCCATAGCTAATACAGTATGGTTGAGATTTTCGGAATCCATTTTAAGAGAAGACGCTGAAAATTCGTCAAATTACCTGTTGGTTACGACCGGAGCCAGACCAGATTCAGCCAGGTTGGATTTACATAGTCCCGACTGCGTAAACCTGTTTTTTCGAGAGTTCCTGTCAGAGGGGGTGTTTGATTCATTGCGCATTCAAAACATCCGGGATTTATCGGAGAACCATCTTGTCGATACAACCCTTCAACTTTGTTTCTACCATGCCAAACCAAATGACATTCTTATTCATGAGATCATGGCAGACCCGGATCCCCCGGTTGATTTGCCGAATGTCGAGTATATTGAGTTGTTCAACCGGTCGAACATTCCGATTAATCTGAAAGGCTGGAAAATCGCTTATGGAAACTATTCAAAGGTTTTCCAATCAATGATATTGCCCCCCCAAGGATTTTTGCTCATAGTGAAAGACTCTGTCTATTTGAGTTATGCTGCCTGTGCCGTGTTACTAACCTCTTCCTCCTCCCTGTCGAACGAAGGAACCACCCTTGTCCTGAAAGACTCTATGAACCATGTGATACATTCTGTTTCTTACTGTCCCGACTGGTTCCAGGGATCATTTAAGGAGGAGGGAGGCTGGTCGCTGGAGATGATAGATCCGTTAAATCCATGCGGATGCCGTGAAAACTGGAATGCTTCCGCAGATGCCTCCGGCGGAACCCCGGGCCGGGGCAATTCAATTTCGGGATCGAATCCCGATATGAATGCTCCCAGCCCGGTTAGAGCGATTATTTCAGATACTTCTATCCTGATGGTTTATTTTTCCGAAGCAATGGATAGCAGCTCAATGGAATCTGTCAGGGACTGGTCCATCAGCCCCTTCAAAGAGTACCCTGCCGGAGTAGTAAACCCTGAAAAGGTTATCCCGGTTTCACCGGATTTCTCTTCAGCACAATTGTTATTGAATACGAAGTTTGAAAGAGGCGTAACCTATTACCTTCATATAACGGGAGGCCAGAAAGATTGTTCGGGAAACCGATGTGATTCAGCAACAACACTTCGGTTTGCCATTCCTGATACTGCTGCTATTCACGATATTGTTATCAATGAACTTTTATCAGATCCAGCCAGCGGAGGAGCCAGATTTGTAGAGTTATTCAACCGATCGGAAAAAATCATTGATATGCGTTCATTGGTTTTGTCCGACAGCGATACCACCGGGGGAATGCTCCCGAATTCAATGCCTTTGATGACGAAAGGATATCTGTTGTTCCCCGGCGATTATATTGCTTTGACCTCAAACTCAGCGGATATCTGTGAACGATATAGGTTATTGTCGCCGGAAAACATAGTAGGAATGGCCGGGTTCCCGGTATTCGGAGATAATACCGGGACGGTACTACTTGCCAGGAAGGATAACCAGGTAATCATTGACAAAATGCAGTATAATCCAGAAATGCATTATCCTTTATTGACTACCAGGGAGGGCGTTTCATTGGAACGCACGAACCCGGATCTGCCATCAGATGATATAACCAACTGGCATTCGGCGGCAGAGACAGTTGGTTTTGCCACACCAGGCTATCAAAACTCTCATCGCCCCACTTCCGGTGCATCAGATCAGGAAATCAGCATTGAACCTGAAATTTTCTCTCCCGACAATGACGGACGCGACGATTTTTTGAACATCATTATCCGCGAAATAGAGCCGGATTGTTCTGTGAATATCCGGGTATTTGATTTCAAGGGGCGGTTGATCAGGCAACTGGCTAACAATATACTATCAGGCAGTGAAGGAGTTTTCGTCTGGGACGGGATGACTGCCTCACGAAGCAAGGCACCGATAGGTTATTATGTTTTGCTGATTGAAATCACCCGCCCTGATGGGGCCATAAGAACCATAAAAAAAACGGCCATCCTCGCAGCACAACTATAGCATGGCTGTGGCAATGCATGCAATGCTGATTTTCACGTCAGGAATAATGTTCAAGGCCAGAATACATGATTCAAGGGTTGCCCCGGTGGTAATGACGTCATCCACCAGCATCAGATGCTTTCCCATCCAATTCTCAGGGTTGCATACTGTAAAGGTTTCATGAACATTCTCGTATCTGCTGAACCGGGATTTCCTGGTTTGGGTTTCGGTCGCTTTATTCCGGATCAACAGATGATTCTCAACGGGGATTTTCATTGATACATTCAGTCCGTTTGCAAACTGTTCGCTTTGATTGTAGCCCCTTTTCATATATTTTTTCTTGTGAAGGGGAACCGGGATTATGGCATCTGCCGTATTGAATCCAGGGGCGGTCTTTAATACCTGCCCATATTGTGATCCCAGAAATATTCCGATCTCTTTTTTCCCTTTGTATTTCAACTGATGGATCAATCGCTGAACCCTGCTCCCTTTGTTGAAATAGAGAAATGCCGCCCCTGTTTGAATGAAGGCTCTTCCCCAGAAAAGCCGGGTTACCGGATTTTCCAGGTCAAAATGAAAATTCGTTCTGGGAAGATGGAATTCACAATAACCGCAAATAACCTCTTCCTGTTTCCAAAGACTGTTGCCACATCCTGCGCAAATTTTCGGAAATACAAGGGAGATGAAATCACTGATATAGTTCATTGCAATGTTTCTGTTTAATCAATAAAACAGGGAAAAGGTGAGACCTCCGTGCGGGTAATTTATCAACATCCACCCCACATTGAAAAAAATCATGTAGGTTTGATTAAAATTTCCCCCCAGAATGCAGTCCGCTCCTTTACTCGACATTCGTAATTTATCTATTAGTTTTGATTCCGACCAGGGAATGAAGCTTGTGGTGGACCGGGTTTCCTTCCAGTTAAATGAAGCCGAAACACTTGCAGTTGTTGGAGAATCGGGGTCCGGAAAGACGGTAACGGCCCTGGCTGTTTTACGACTTATTCCGACACCCCCGGGTAAGATTTCAAGCGGGGAAATCCTTTTCAGAAAAGGTGAAAACCCGGCCTGGGATCTTCTAAAGCTTGACGAACACGACATGCAACGGCTCAGGGGAGATTCTATTTCCATGATCTTCCAGGAGCCCATGACCTCGCTGAACCCTGTATTTACCTGCGGAGACCAGGTCATGGAAAGTCTTAAGATTCATTTGGGTTTTTCGGGAAAGCAGGCCCGTGAAAAGGTGCTTGATCTTTTTAATGAGGTTAAACTTCCACGGCCGGCTGAAATTTTGAAATCATATCCACACGAATTATCCGGGGGACAGAAACAACGCGTGATGATCGCCATGGCGATCTCCTGCAGCCCTGACATTCTGATCGCCGACGAACCAACCACCGCACTCGATGTCACCGTGCAAAAGACCATTCTTGAGTTGATGAAAAATCTCCAGGAATCGAGGAAAATGAGCATTCTATTTATTACCCACGACCTGGGACTTGTGAATGGATTTGCAGACCGTGTTCTTGTGATGAATAAAGGGAAGGCGGTGGAGGAGGGGACGGTTACAGATATATTCAGATCCCCGAAGCATCCTTATGCCCGCGGGTTGCTGGCTTGCCGGCCTCCGCTGGATGTCCGCCTGGCACGGCTGCCGACCATTGAAAAATTTATCAGCGAGGGAAAGCAAGAATCCCGGCAAGTAGTGTCTCCGGTTCAACGAAAGGAGGAACATGCCCGCTTATATGCGCAAAAACCTATTCTGGAAGTTGAGAATCTTGGCAAACGTTTTGGTTCTTTTACCGCATTGGATAAAGCCGGGTTTTTTGTCTATCCCGGTGAAACACTTGGTATTGTAGGGGAATCCGGGAGCGGAAAAACCACTTTGGCCAGGGTGGTTCTTGAGCTAATTCCAGCCACCGAAGGAAAAATCATCTATCAGGATCAGGATATCACAAAGCTGACGGCCGGCAAATTGAAAAAGCTCCGCAAGGATCTCCAGATCATTTTCCAGGACCCCTATTCCTCGCTGAATCCCAGAATGGCGATAGGCCCGTCAATTCTTGAACCCATGAAGGTGCACCAATTGCACGGGAATGATTCCAACAGAAAGGCCCGGGTGATGGAACTGCTTGAGAAGGTAGGCCTTAAGCCGGAACACTACTATCGGTTTGCACATGAATTTTCGGGCGGACAACGGCAACGGATCTGTATTGCCAGGGCACTTGCCGTAGAACCCAGGCTAATCATTTGTGATGAATCTGTTTCGGCGCTGGATGTCTCCATCCAGGCACAGGTTTTAAATTTGTTAAATGATCTGAAAAAGGATTTTGGCCTTACCTACATCTTCATTTCTCACGATCTTTCGGTAGTTAAATACATGTCGGACAGGCTCATTGTGATGAAAAACGGAATAATTGTAGAGATGGGGGAAGCCGACCATGTGTATAAGAATCCGCAGTCGGAATATACCAGGATGTTGCTGTCTGCCATCCCGGGATAGAAAACCGGCCTTGATGCGAAAAATGTTGATATAATCATACTGAAAAGGTTAATATTGATTTTATGGGGAAGAAAAAAAGTTTAAGCGGTGTTGAGAAGAACACCTTTGTAAAATCGGTTTTGGATGTTTTTCTGAATAACCCTTACAGCAGTTTCAATTATAAACAGGTCGCAGCCAGGCTGGGCATCAAGGATCGCGCCAGCAAGGACCTGATCAGCCTGATCATCGGTCAACTTTTCAAGAACCAGGAACTTGCCATGAGCAAGCGCGGAAAGTATCAGATTAACCGCGAAAGCCCGAAGTATGAAAAGGAGGTAAAAACCTCAGTCACGGGGACCGTGGATATGAAGCAGACTGGAAAGGCCTATGTGATTCCTGATGACAAAACAGAAGATGTTTTTATTGGGGCCACTAATACAAATCACGCCCTGCATGGGGACAAGGTTAAGGTTTTCATTTTCCCAAGGCGGAAGGGGCATAAACTGGAGGGGGAGATTGCTGAAATTATCAAAAGGAATAAAAAGCAGTTTGTCGGAACGATCGAAACCTCCAAAAATTTTGCCTTTCTCAGGCCTGACAACAACACAATGCCGGTCGATATTTTCATCCCCATTTCAAAACTCAATGGGGCAAAGAACGGACAAAAGGTGGTGGCAGTAATTACCGAATGGCCCACCCAGTCGGCAAACCCTTTTGGGGAGGTAAAAGAGGTGCTTGGAAAGCCCGGGGATAACAAGGTGGAGATGCAGTCGATTTTGGCAGAAATTGATTTCCCTCTGTCCTTTTCCCCCAAGGCAGAAAAAGAAGCTGCCGCTTTTCCGGATACGATTCCAGTAGAGGAAATCAGTAAGCGCAAAGATTTCAGGCAGGTTTTTACCATCACCATTGATCCCGAGGACGCCAAGGATTTTGATGATGCAATTTCACTCCGGGAACTGGATAACGGACATTGGGAGATCGGGGTGCACATTGCCGATGTGTCGTATTACGTAAAACCAGGGTCGGCCATCGAAGAGGAAGCGGTCGAACGCGGAACATCGGTTTACATGGTTGGGCGGACCATACCGATGCTCCCCGAGCGGTTATCGAACGGATTGTGTTCTCTGAAACAGGATGAGGACCGATTGTGCTTTTCAGCCATATTTGAAATGGACGAAAAGGCAAAAATTTATTCCGAGTGGTTTGGCAAAACCGTGATCAGGTCGAACCGACGATTTTCATACGAGGAGGTCCAGGCCATCATTGAGTCGGGAACCGGTGAATACGCATCCGAAATCAAAGTATTGAACGGCGTAGCCCTGAAATTGAGGGAGGAGCGGTTCCAGAAGGGTTCTTTTAACTTCGAAACCCAGGAGGTCAGGTTTAAACTGGATGAAATGGGAAGGCCGCTCAGCATTTACCTCAGGGAGATGAAAGACGCCAACAAACTGATCGAAGATTACATGTTGCTGGCAAACCGGAAGGTGGCCGAATTTATCGGGAAAAAGAGAGAAAATCAAACAGTGAAAACCTTTGTCTACCGGGTTCACGACACACCCAACGCGGAAAAGCTGGAAAACTTCACCCAGTTTGTCGAGCGCCTCGGGTATAAACTTAAAATCAGTTCAAAAAAATCACTGGCCGATTCCTTTAACAAGCTATTCAACGACATCAAGGGTACCGGCACCGAAACGATGATTGAAACCATTGCCATCCGTACCATGTCAAAGGCCTATTATTCTACAAACAACATCGGTCATTATGGTTTGGCATTTCAGTTTTATTCTCACTTCACCTCCCCGATACGCCGGTATCCCGACCTGATGGTACACCGGTTATTGTTTGATTATATGCACAATGCCCCATCCGTTTCAAAAGAGGTATATGAACCCATGTGTGAGCATGCTTCGGAAATGGAGCGCAGGGCCGTTGATGCCGAACGTATGTCGGTCAAGTATAAACAGGCGGAATACATGCTTGATAAAGTGGGGCAGGAGTTTGATGCCCTGATTTCAGGCGTGAGCAAATGGGGCATTTTCGCAGAGATCATAGGTACAAAATGTGAGGGAATGATCCGGCTTCGCGACCTGGAGGATGATTATTACTACCTTGATGAAGAGAATTACCAGATTATCGGACAGCGCCACGGCTATCGGTTTAAACTTGGAGACAAGCTGAAGATCAGGGTCAAACGTATCGATCTGGCCCGTAAGCAAATGGATTATGATTGGGTTTCCTGATTCAGGCCAGTTTTTTTCGTTCGATCAGGTCAAAAAATGCTTTATGGTAAGTTTCACTGACGGGGATGTACTGGTCTGCTATTTTAATCCGGTTACGCTCAATGGATTCGATCTTATCCAAAGCAATGAAAAAAGATTTGTGAACCCGGCAAAACTGGGGTTCATGCAATACTTCCTCGAGCTTGCGTGCATTCATCAGGGTCATGATCCTTCTTGTTTTAGTTACTATCCGCCAATAGTCGCCCATCCCCTCGACGTATAGTACATCGTTGTTCTCGATCCGCTCCATCCTGGTTTCGGTTTTAACAAAGAAGAAAGTTGGTTCCGCAGGTTTTGCTTTACTGGCTTCCGGCTTGACCACGGGATCCAGCTGCATTCGCTCGAATACCTTATTGACTCCTTTGATGAACCGTTCAAAGGAGATCGGTTTCAGCATATAATCCACAACATCCAGTTCAAAACCCTGAATGGCATATCGTTCATATGCTGTTGTAAAGATCACAAAGGGGCGATGCTTCAAAGCATTCAGCAATTGGATCCCGGTGAGTTCCTCCATCTGAATATCTAAAAAAATAAGATCTACCTTGTTTGAGCGGATATACTCAATGGATTCAATGGCATTATCGAATGTTTTCAGAAGGTTCAGAAATGCGACTTTCGAACAATAGTCCCTGATGATATCAAGGGCCAGGGGCTCATCATCGATGGCGATGCAATTAATATTCATATGTTAATATTTATTTTTTCGGGTCATATGGAATATCCATAAATTATCATTCACGGTTTGCATGAACGTTGTACTTATGGACATTTCATGCAGAAAGAATTAATTGAACGTTAAATGAATTTTCATTGGTGGTAATTTCAAGCATATGTTTGCCTGGATACAGCAAATTCAACCTGCGGCGGATATTATTCAGGCCCACCCCGCCTGTTTGGTCCTTTGGGGCTGTCGTGTTTTTACGGAGGTGGTTATGAACCCCGAAACGGATCTCCCGGGGAAGAATCGTTAAGTAGATCCGGATACCAGGGTTGGTCACAGTTTTACTGCCGTGTTTAAAGGCATTTTCAACAAACGGAATCAGAAGCATGGGGGCAATGGTGTGACCCTCCGCATTGCCGGTGATGTTCAGTTCGACAAAATCCTTGTGCCTGATCCGAAGTTTTTCGAGTTCAATAAAACTTTTCAGGTATTCAATCTCCTTTTCAAGCAACACACTGTCGGTCGTTGCATCGTATAACATGTATCTCATGATGGCCGACATTTTCATCACTGCCTCAGGAGCATCTTCCGATTTTTTATAGACCAGTGAATAGATGTTGTTCAGGGTGTTGAATAAAAAGTGCGGGTTTATCTGAGACCGCAGGAGGGCCAACTCACTGGATTGCTTTTCAACCAACAGTTCCGATTTGAGTTTCTGGGTTTCGAACCATCCTATGGCAAGCTGTATCAGCAGGGCGTAGATTCCGTAAATGATCACAAGGCGTAAGGAGTTAAACCACCAGCTGGCCCCGACTGTCAATAATTCGTGACTTTTAAGATGCGGATATCCGATATATTTCCAAAAATAATATTCAAGGCCAACGCGAAATGGAACAAGGATCGCGAAAACGGAGATCAATAAAAGAATCGGTACCAGTTTTTTTTTCCTGGTGAAAAACATGCCAAATATAAAATACAGGCAATAGAATGTTATAAAACTCGTGAAGGGGTATATCGTCAGTTCCTGATAAGGGTCATACTCTTTTCCCGAAAGCATGGCAATAGAAAGTAGAATCTGGTTGAACATGTAAATCCAGAAAGCGGCATGGATCAGGATTTTGTACCTTGTTTTCATCTCATATAATTGAAATTCAAATACAAATTAACATAAGATGTCACATAAATCCAAAAGAAAAGCCGTCAAATCGATCATATCGGTTGAATGGACGGTCATGCATGCAATTAAGCCGGTAAAAAGATGGAGGTTTTTAGTTTAATTCCCGGAATCAAATGAGCTATTTTAAGTTACCTTTGAAATTAGAAATATGTCAATCCCGGCCATGAATGAAATAAAATTCTGGAGATCAGCGGTCACCAATCCTTCCCGAATATTTATTTTAATGGTTCTGCTTACCTGCCTTTCGGGCGTTGCCCGGGGACAATATCATTTTTTTTATGGAAAGGTCCTTGATGGTTTAACAAAGGCCGGCCTTCCAGATGTAAACCTCGCCATTGCCGGATCAAGGATAGGCACGGTTACAGATAAAAAAGGGACATTTTCATTTTTCATTGACAGCATTCCGGCAACACTGGTTGTTAGTTGTGTTGGTTTTGAAACAAAAACCATCCTTCTCGATGAAACTTCCTTCTCCCTCATTTTATATCTTCAGCATGAAATAAAGGAGTTGCAGGAGGTAGAGATCAAAGCCAGCGTGCATGAGGCATTTTTTAAAGATGAACATTATGCAGTGCTTGATTATGCAATCGACAGCAACAGGGTTTACCTTTTAATTTTCAAACAACGGGTTTCGAGTGCCGAATTGGTTTGTAAAAATACGGCTGGAGATACGGTCGCAACATCCCAACCTTTTACCTTCACCCCGGTCAGGCTTTTTAAAGACTGCCTGGGTGTTTTGCATGTTTTAGGCCATGATACCGGTTACCAGGTTTACCCTGAGGCCGGGCAATTGCATTTGATATATCCCGTCAACCTGAAAAAGTTTGACAATGTGCTTAAAGACTGTGTTGCTGCCACGGATGAGATAATGTATTTCCAAAGGTCCACCGATCAGGGGCTGGGAGTTGAATATTATGGAGTAAACAGAAAAACATTTGCAAAAAAGGCCATAACACAAGTGAAAGACGAAAAGAAAATGAAGATGGTCAGAAGAAATGCCGACGAAGCTGCATTGCTAATGCAGGAGCGTCCTCCCATTTCAAGGGACGATTTTGTAACCTGGAATTATATTCACAAAATTCTTTACCGTCCGATTAAAACAGCCCTGTATAAATTCGGAAATTTTATCTGTATTTTTAATACACCTGACCGCCAGATTGAGTTTTATGATTCTCAGGGAAATTTTTCCTATAAACTTGCACTAAAAACTGATAAGGTCAGCGATGGACGGTGGACCGGAGACATTTTAATTGATGAACAAACGGAAAAAGCCTATACAACATTTGTTTCCAATGGCCAGTATGGTCTTTATGAAATTGAGATTAATACAGGGGTGTTAAAAAAGAGGCTGAGACTATTTCACTACTTTCCTGAAAAAATCAGGGTTTACAATGATTATATTTATTATTTGTATGATGAACCGGCAGATCCGGATAATAAAATGCTGTACAGGCAGAAGTTGTAATTTTTTAACCTTTAAAAATGAAATGTATGGAAAATTTACAAAGCAATGAAAATGTTAACAAAAACCTGTTGCCGGAACCAACTGTTTCCGGTTCGTTTGGTCATGGCTGGGAGATCCTGAAAAAAAACTTTCCGGAACTTCTGCTGGTATTGTTTATTCAGATTCTCCTTTCCGCCCCCATGGGATTGACCCACACGATGTTTAACATGGCCTATTTCGGGACCTTTACAACAGGTCTATTCAATTTCGTATATGGTATCCTGGTTTTAATGCCGGTCAGCTATGGCGCATCATGGGTTTATTTAAAAGCAGTAAGGGGCGAAACCTTCAGGGTTCAGGACATTTTTTTCGCCTACCAGTCATTTGGAAATATCTTTTTAGCCAATGTTCTGGTTTTTTTCATAGTGGGAGCAGGTTTTATCCTTCTCATTGTCCCGGGAATTATTTTTGCATGCAAACTCGCTTTTGTTCCCTACCTGGTCATGGATGAAAAAATGGAGGCGGTTGATGCCGTGAGGAAAAGCTGGAACATGACCAAAGGTTTTACGGGAACTATTTTTCTGATGGGGATTTTAAGTTTCTTTGTCGCCCTTGGGGGTCTGATTTGTTTTATTGTTGGAGTGTTTCCGGCCGGAATATGGATCAGTCTTGCTTTTGCAACTATATACTTTTCCATTTCAACTAAGGAGAAACAGGAAAAAAACAACGTATAATGTTACAAAACTGCCCGGGTTGTGTCAAAATGGATGCAAGCGGGAATTAGCTGTACATAAAAAAAGAGGCTGTTTCGTATCATTTGAAACAGCCTCTTTCGGTTAAAATAATGTATTATTTTACAAGGGTTAATTCATCGATCAGGTTGGTGGCTCCTGCAAATTTGTCGATAATGAACAGAACATACCTGATATCCACATTGATGGTACGCTGCATGTCAGGTTCAAACATAATGTCGCCGCTCATGGCTTCCCAGTTTCCATCGAATGCAAGACCGATCAGTTGTCCATCGCCATTGATGACAGGGCTTCCCGAATTTCCACCGGTGATGTCGTTGGTGGTGAGGAAACAAACAACCATCTCACCGTTTTCACCATATTGTCCGTAGTCTTTAGCCTGGAACAGATCTTTCAGTTTCTTTTCCACAATAAATTCGTCGTTGGTTGGATCTTCCTTTTGCATAACACCTTTCAAAGTGGTTTCATAATCGTAGTGAACTGCATCTGCCGGATAGTAATCAAGTACGCTCCCATAGGTCATGCGCATGGTTGAATTGGCATCAGGATATTTTACCAGTGAAGGATTCATCTCCCGGATTCCGGCAATGAACATCCTGTTATTCACACCAACATTGCCTCTTGCTGCTCCGTATGCTGCGGCATTCTTACCCATTGCTTCCTGCATTGATTTGGCAAGTTGCCAGCCCAGGTCTTTTTTAAATGTTTTCAGGCTGGGGTTGTCAATAAATTTGTTTGCTGCTTCGGGAGTTGCAAAAACTGATTTTTCATACACGGCATCTGTAAAAGCTGTGAAATCATTTTTATAATCTTTTTCAATCACCAGAAAAATACCGGGCAGTTCGGCCCTGGAAACATCCTGTGCATACATGCGAAGCATTTCGGCCAGTGTCTTCTTTGAAATAGCCTGGTCATATTCTTTGAATTGGTCCTTAACAGCTGTTTTCAAAGTAGCCTGGGCCTCTTTCACGGCAATTTTATTCTTTTTTTCAAGAGCGCTATGAAGTCCGTCAAACTGATTTGCCAATTTAACCACATCCAGCCCCATGCCAGCCAGATTGGCATAAAAGAAGGGGATGGCAATTTTTTTCATCGCCGCATAATTTTTCTGAAGGTCGTTCAATACGTTCCCATACTTTTTCTGCAGCTGGGGATCCTTGCTGTACCATGCAATGAAATCAGCTTCAATGGCTTTTTTCTTATCCTCCACTTTGTTCCTTATCAGCATCCGCGACTGGCCGATGAAATTTTTCCAGGTATTGGCGATTCCGGCATAGTCATCAGCATAATTAATTTTAACAGCCTTATCGACATCCATCCGTTCTTTCATAACTTCCAGCTCTTTCCCGAAGATTTTAATCAGGGTCGGATAGAGCACGTTCAGGTTATATTCAATTCCATAAGAGGTCATATACCTTGTGGTTGTTCCGGGGTACCCCCAGATCATGGCGAAATCATTCTTTTTTATGCCTTTAAGACTGATTGGAAGATGGTATGCCGGTTTCAGGGGGATATTCTTTTCTGAATATTTTGCAGGGTTCCCTTCGGGATCGGTATAAATACGGAAGACAGTGAAGTCGCCAGTGTGGCGGGGCCACATCCAGTTATCCGTATCTCCGCCGAATTTTCCAATGGAAGATGGGGGAGCGCCTACAAGACGGACATCTTTATAGGTTTTGAACACAAAAAGGTAATATTCATTTCCGCCATAAAACGCTTTTACCGTGGCTTCGAATTTACCTCCCTCTTCGGCTCTTTTTTTAATCCTGTTTGAAATCTCCTTGACTTTGCTTACTCGATCAGACTCTTTTAATGTATCGGAAAGGAAAGGAATAATTGAATCGGTCACATTTTCGATGCGTTGCAGAAATGAAGCACACATGGCCTCATTTGACAACTCCTCACTCTTTGATTTTGCCCAGAAACCATTGGTCAGGTAATCATGTTCAGGCGTACTGTGATCCTGAACCGAGCCATACCCACAATGGTGATTGGTAAACAATAATCCCTGATCGGAGACTACTTCGGCGGTGCAAAAAAATCCGCCACCCCCGCCATTGGCAGATAACCCGACAATTGCATCTTTCAGGCTGTTGTTGTTGATACTGTATAATTCATCAGCCGTAAGGTGAAGACCCATTTTTTGCATGTCGACATAATTCAGTCTTTCAAGTAAAAGAGGGAGCCACATTCCTTCATCGGGCGGGTTTTCGGCGTAACTGAATGATCCGGTAGTCAAACAAAAAACCAGGGACATCAGGGCAAATTTCAATTTCATTGATACTTTTTTCATAAAGACAGACTGTTAAATTTAGAAAACGATGAGCTGTTTTTGTAAGTCAGGAAACAAATTAAATGCGAGCGGCAATATTAGCAACAATTTAACCATTCAGCCAATTTATTTGACGAACGGGTAATATTCTCGATGATCACTTTAATTCAGCAGGTAAAACACCGGGGTCCTCATGGTTAAAAGAGCGCCTTTCATCCTGTTTTTCATCAAGGACATCAAAAAAAATTGACAATCACAAAATCAATGCGCACATTTGCGGAAATTTCATTTCAATGAATCTCATCAACCTTTATCATAAGGGGAAACGGCATGTTCTTATCCAGCATGCCCTATTCTGGCTTATCAGCATCGTTTTATTTACGGTAACACTTATTTACACCCGGGGTGATTTTAATTTTTACAGCATCACCTTTCAGATGTCGGTCAGCATTCTGATTACGGTCGTCATTATTGCGATCTCTGTCTATATAAACTTGCTTTGGCTGATCCCCTCCTTTTTCAATAAAAGGAAATTCCTGTTGTTTTTTACCCTTGAACTGGCCAACATCCTTCTATTTATCCTGTTGAATTATTATATCACCTATTTCTTAGAAGGAGGGTCCCATCCTAATTTTCTGACGGAATTCATTGCAGAGTTCATACTGATTTTATTGTTCCTCGTTGTATCAACTTTGCTTGAGGTAATGCGTGATTCCATAACATTACAGGATGTAGAACTCCAGATGAAGGAGGTTGAAAAGCAAAAAATCGAAGCTGAGCTCCGGGCGCTCAAGGCTCAGGTAAATCCTCATTTCTTTTTCAATACCCTGAACAGCCTCTACTCGCTTAGTCTTGACAAATCGGATAAAGCGCCTGAAATGATATTGAAACTTTCTGACCTGATGCGATATATTATCTATGAGTCGAAGGATGATCTGGTTCCGATGGGAAAGCAACTCGAGTTTCTTCAAAGTTACGTTTACCTGGAACGGCTTCGCGCCGATGAAAACATGCGGGTGAGTTTTGATATCAAGGGCAGCAATTTTGATTTGAAAGTTGCCCCGCTGCTGTTCATTGCCTTTATTGAAAACGCGTTTAAGCACGGGTCAAAGGATATTAAGAATGATCCGTACATTCAGATTGTTTTTAATCTTGAGAACGCAGACCGGGTCGTGTTTATGATCGAAAACAAAGTAGACCCCTATGCTGAAAAGAAATCCTCCGGTGGATTTGGCTTTTCCAACGTTAAAAAACGACTGGAGTTACTTTACCCCGGACACCATGAGCTTAAAATCACGGAAACAGCATCCAAGTATCATGTGGAATTAACCATAATTGCAGTATGAATATACGATGTTTGATCATAGACGATGAACCTCTTGCCCAGCGGGTCATTGAGCGTTATGCCGAGAACATTCCCTTCCTTGAGATCGTGACAAAGTGCAGCAATGCCATCGAAGCCATTGATGTGTTGCACAATGAGGAGGTGGACCTGCTTTTCCTGGATATCAACATGCCACGGTTAAGTGGAATGGATTTTCTCAAAACCTTAAAAAACCCGCCACTGGTGATCATTACAACGGCATATGCTGAATTTGCCATCCAGGGATTCGAACTAGACGTGGTAGACTATTTGATGAAACCAATTGCCTTTGACCGGTTTTATAAAGCCATCCAAAAGGCAGAAGATTTGTTGAAAAGCAGGGAATTGCCTCACTTTGAAATGAAAGCTCAGGAAAAACCGGAAGAAAGTTTTATTTTCATCAAATCCAGCAAAAAAACATACAAGGTCACGCTTGATGACATCCTTTATATCGAAGCACTGGGTGATTATGTTAAGATTTATACCACCGACAAAATGATCGTCAGTTACCAGTCATTGAAAAACATTGAGACCCTGCTGCCGGCCAAGCTGTTTCCGCGCATTCACAAATCCTTTATCATTGCCCTGTCGAGGGTCGATCTGATCGAGGGGAACCATGTGAAAATCAAGGACCGGCTGATCCCGATCGGCACCAATTTCAAGACAGATTTTGAAAAGCTGATCAAATCCATCTAACATCAATGCTGACAATTCAGGAGCCAGGAGAAGGGGTGAATGAGACCGGGATTTAAGGCACCTGTAAAGAGATTCCACGGAAGTATTCAAGCAGAGATCCGGAAATCACAAAGGCTCCGATGATGATAAACAAAAGGCCGACAATGCGGTTCATCCACAGCTTAACCTGGGGATTGCCGGCAATTTTGATTTTATTTGCCAGAACAACCTTTAAAATATCTGTCATCAGGATTACAGAAAGGCTACCGACAAAAAACAGGGCTACTGATTTCTGATCTCCTCCATAGGTAGCATTGATCGCAAGCATCGACGTGATCCAGAAAACCCAGAGAAACGGATTGGCGAGATTCAAGATGAAGCCTTTAAAAAAGTAGGGGAGGGGCCCTTTTTTCTTGACCTTAATTTCAGAGATGGCTTCGACCTGCTCGGTTAGCGGAACTTTTTTGAAAAAGGTGTAAATCCCGAAAATGGTCATCACCCCACCCCCGATAATTCCAAGTACCAGGTGATACCTTGGGTCGGTGACTATCTGTGCTGCCCCGAAATAGAATCCGACAACAAGTGTAAGGTCGCTGGTGAAGATGCCGGCCGCTAGAAAAATCCCAATTTTTATTCCATGTTTGATGCTGGTTTGTAACAAGGCAAACAGTGCCGGGCCAAGAGAGATGGCAACCGTAAGGCCCAATATAATGCCTTCAAACAGGGGATGTAAAACAGAACTCAATTATTTGTTTTGGTTTTGTATGAACGAATATGGTTGTTCCATTGTTCCAGATGATCGTTTTTAAGAACACGCGGGAACTTGTGTGCGCCACCCTCTTTGCCCCTGATCTTCATCCAGTCATGAAACACCTGCAAAGGTAATACATCTGCTGAAACGTTTTTAATGGCCTCGATACGTTCGACCCGGTAGTCATCGTTTAAGATCTTAAGATATTCATCGAGTTTGCGGGCGGCAAGGCCCGGATCGATGTTGTCGTCGGACCCAAGATACCACTGGTGGGCAAAAAGATTGCCATACCGGATGCCGGTAATAGTGAACTCGTTGATCTTCACATTGTATTCATCCTGGAACATCCGGATAGCCCGATTGAGGTTGTCCTGCGAAAGGTGTTCCCCGCAAAGGCTGATAAACTGCTTTGTGCGGCCGGTAAGCATGATTTCGCAGCGTTCCCTGGAGATGAATTTAAGGGTATCCCCGATCAGGTATCTCCAGGCACCGGCGCAGGTAGATATTAAAAGGGCATATTCTTTTCCTTCTTCTACCTGCTCAATGGTGCATGTTTCAGGATTCGGTTTCAATTCCCCCTCCCCGTCAAAGTTATCCTCGGTAAATGGAATGAATTCATAATATATTCCATTGTCGAGGATCATCTCCATGGTTTTCAGGTTACCGGGACGTTGAAATGCAATGAAGCCTTCGGAGGCCAGATAGGATTCATTGAACAGGATAGGGCGGCTGAGTAATTTTTCAAAACTCCGGATATAGGGATCAAATGAGACACCACTATGGACATAGGCCGAAAGATTAGGCCAGATGTCATGAATGGTCTTAACTCCATAATAATCGATTATTTTCTCCATGATGATCTGGATCCAGGCCGGAACTCCAACGATGATCCCGATGTCCCAGTTCTTCGCATTCCGGACGATATCATTTAGTTTGACTGACCATTCCTGCTCACGTGAAATTCGTCGTCCGGGTTTATAGAAATGCTGGAACCAGAAAGGGATGCTGCTTGCTGTAATCCCCGACAAGTCGCCCTGATAATAGGTGCCGTTGTAACGAAGGTGGGTGCTGCCCCCAATCATCAAAATGCCCTTTTCATAAAATTCGTCGGGGAAGTCATATTTGGTGGCAGAAACAAGCTGGCGGATGCTTGCTTTCTGGATAGCACGCAACATTTCGGCGGTAACCGGGATGTGTTTGGAGGATGCTTCGGAGGTTCCTGAAGTTAAGGCAAAATACTTCACTCTTCCCGGCCATGTAACATAGGGTTCTCCGTTAAGGCTGCGGTACCACCAGTTTTTAAACATTGAACTATAATCATGTACCGGAACAGTGGCACTAAACTGTTCACGAAAATCCTGCCTGAAGACCATTCTGCTGAAGTCATAGCATTCACCGAACGCAGTGTCCTGGGCTCTCATGAGTAGTTTTTTCAATACCTTTTTCTGTTCAGCGACCGGGTTTACACTGATGATGTCAATGGGGAACTGGCGAAGTTCGTAAGCTTTCCTGATGAGGGACCCGAGAATAGGCATTGGATGAGGCTAGATTGAAAAATTGAAAAGGTAAAGTTAAAAAAAAATGTGTACTTTCGATTTTTATCCGCACCAGATGCCAAAGTGGGTTAAAATAGTCGCACGGATCCTGGGTGCTTTTGTGGGCCTTCTTCTGTTAAGCGCTTTGAGTTTCATTCTGTTTTTAACGGTTACCGAATTTTCTCCGGTATCAAAATCAAAAGCAGTGATCGATGGAACCGGAAAAACAAAGGAGCCCTCCAGACGCGAATATTCCCTGTTGACATGGAACATCGGGTATGCCGGCCTTGGCAGAGAGATGGACTTTTTTTATGACGGGGGAACGATGAACAGGCCGCCACACTGGCAATTTCTGCATTATTTCAATGGCATTAAAAAAGTGCTGAGGGCGCAGGAGAAGACAGATTTCGTTTTACTACAGGAGGTTGATGTCTGTTCAAAACGGGACTGGTATCAGGATGAATACACAATTTTGACTTCAGCAATGACAAAATACTATCATGGATTTGCCCAAAATTATGATTGCAGGTTTGTGCCACTTCCGCTTACAGATCCCATGGGAAAAGTAAAAGCAGGTCTTGTAACATTTTCATCCATACCCCCCGATGAGGCAACAATTCAATATTACGGGTCAGACTTTTCCTGGCCGCTGCGATTGGTTATGCTTAAACGGTGTTATATGCTCTTCAGGTTCAGACTTGACAATGGCAAGGACCTGGTCATCATAAATCTCCACAATTCAGCCTATGATTCAACCGGGGTTTTGCGTGAAAAAGAGCTGCATGTTCTTGATTCTGTTATAAACGGGGAGAATGAACGTGGAAACTATGTAATAGCAGGGGGAGACTGGAACAGCAATCCACGGGGGTTCAATGTCAGGACCATTCACCAGGGCGATCTGGTGACCACGATCGAACCTCCCATTCCGGGAAGTTACCTTCGGGGTTGGAATTTCGTGTATGATTCCCTGACTCCATCAAACCGTTACACAGATATCCCATATAGAAAAGGGGAAACAAAAACCACCATCATTGATTTTTTTGTTGTTTCTGAGAATGTGGAGGTGAAAAACATTTCAACGATTCCGATGGGTTTTGAATATTCAGATCATGAACCTGTCGTGATGAAAATCAGGTTAAAATAATCGTATGAAAGTTAAGATAACAAAGGCGGGTACCTTGCTGGAGCATTTACTTGAGACATTTCAAACAGCTTCAAAAACGACTGTAAAACAAAGAGTTGCCCATGGCAATGTTCGTGTAAACGGGAAGATGACAACCAACCCGGCTGTGATGCTCAAGGAGGGAGACACGGTGGAATATGTCAGGCAGGCCGTCAGGATCAACAAGGTTAAACCTCCATACCAGGTACTGTTTGAGGATGATGCCATCCTGGTTGCTGTTAAACCTGCAGGATTGCTCACCATCGGGGACCGGGGTCTAGGGGGTACCTCCTTCTACCAGCTGATGCAGGCCTATGTCAAAGAAAATTCAAAAGGGAAGGAGCGTTTATTCGTTGTTCACCGGCTCGACCGCGAAGTTTCGGGGATTCTCCTTTTTTCCAAAAGCGAAGCGTTGCAGGAGGAGATCAAGAACCACTGGATGGATACAAAAAAGTTGTATTACGCCCTGGTTGAAGGACAGCCAAAGGAGGACAAAGGAACCATCCGGTCGTGGCTGGTCGAAGGACATGACCAACGTGTTCATTCAGTAAATGTTCAGGAGGGGGCCAAACTGGGGATCACCCATTACCGGGTCATGGACCGCACCCCCGATTATGCCTTGATGGAGGTAGAGTTGGAGACCGGGCGAAAGAACCAGATTCGTGTCCATCTCTCTGAAATGGGTTGCCCCGTGGTGGGTGACCGAAGATACGGCGCTGATTCACAATATGAACGACGCATCAGACTGCATGCCTTTTATCTTTCCATCCGCCATCCTGTCACCGGCAACCTGATCGATTTTAAAAGCAAGATGCCAAAAGGGTTTCTTGAACTTAAACCCGGAGACGAAAAGTATAAATAACACGGTGATAACCGGGATCACTATTCAGAATTAGGGGATCAGGAAAAATCAATGCGACCGGAAATTTCTTTGGCGGAGGGCTTCAAAAATCACGATGGCGGCAGAAGCTGAAACATTCATGGAATCGATCTTGCCCATCATGGGGATTTTAATCAGATCGTCAGATCCATCCATCCACATCTTACTCAGGCCGAAAGCCTCAGAGCCCATGATGATGGCCGCGGGCTGGCTGAAATTGGTTTCATGATAATGGTGGGTTGCGGTCAGGGCCGTTCCGAACATTTTTATTCCGCATGAACGCATCCATTGGATCGCTTCATCGGATGAGGTTGTTACAACAGGCATTGTAAAAATGCACCCGATGCTCGACCTGATTGCATTCGGGTTATAGATATCGGTTTGCGGGTCGCATATGATCACCGCATCGAGATTGGCAGCATCGGCAGTGCGGAGAAGCGCGCCAAGGTTTCCGGGTTTTTCAACAGTCTCAAGAACCAACAGGAGCGGCTGCTTCTGAAGCGGGATATCACCGAAGTTTAGTCTTCGGGGTTCGGCCAGGGCAATAACCCCCCCGCTATCCTTTCGATAGGCCATCCGGTTGAACACATCAGCACTTATCTCGACACGTGCATCATTGTTTTCGGACTGGAAATTCAATGACTGCAGATCAGATTCAGAAATGATCTCCGGACAATAAAAAAGATCAGTTATGCGGAAGCCGCCCGTCAGTGCGAGCCTGATTTCACGCAGACCTTCAATTACGAAACGTTTCTGCTCTTTCCTGATGCGGGGCTTTTCGGTGAGCAAAAGAACATTTTTAACGAGCGGGTTCTGTAAACTGGAGATAATTCTGGTCATATCAAGGTTAAAAGATCAATAAAAGTAACTTTTTTCAATATATGTTGGGGGAATTAATAAAATATATACATTTGCGTATTCAAATACCAGAATAAAACATGTCCAAGATTTTTGCCCTTTCCGAAGCCTCCTCTATTGCCATACACAGCATGGTGATCATTGCCCGGTCAGGCAATGGCATCAATGCGGTAAAGATCGCCGAAATTACAGGATTTTCAAAGAACCACATTGCCAAAGTGTTGCAGCGCCTGGTAAAGAATGACATGTTAAAATCAGTGCGCGGACCTTCAGGCGGATTTTCGATGAAAATGGAACCGAAGAATGTCAGTTTGCTCGATATTTATCAATCCATTGAAGGCCAGATTGATGTAGGGGATTGTCCGTTATCTTATGACCTCTGTGGTTTTGACCGATGCCTGATGGGGAATGTGGTAAACAAGCTCACCGCAGAATTCAAAAAGTTTTTGATGGAACAGACATTACAATCCTATCTCTAATTTTTTTATCCTTAAAGAAGCAATCAGATACCTAATTACACCTATAATACATGAAGCGGAAGATCATACAAATTGACGATGAAAAATGCAACGGGTGTGGCATTTGCATTCCCAATTGTCATGAGGGAGCCATGCAGCTTATTGATGGAAAGGCCAGGCTGATCAGTGATTTGTTTTGTGATGGTTTAGGGGCCTGCCTGGGCCACTGTCCTGAAGGGGCCATTGAAATCATTGAGCGCGAAGCTGAGCCCTACGATGAACGGAAGGTCATGGAGATCATGGTTCCAAAGGGAAGAAATACCATCCTGGCGCACCTGGAACATCTGCGTAATCATAACGAGACTGAATTTTTACAACAGGCCATAGATTATTTAAAAGAAAACAACATTATGATGAGTCCAGAAAAATCAGAGAATCATTCTCATGGAGAATGCGGATGTCCCGGATCGGCCAGCAGGGATTTCCGTGAAGAATCTGTTACCGCCGCACCTTTATCGACAGTTGCATCTGTGCCACAGGTATCATCCGAACTCCGACAGTGGCCCGTTCAGTTGCATTTGCTCAATCCCCAGGCCTCCTACTTTAAAAATGCAGATGTTTTGCTTGCTGCAGATTGTGTTGCCTTTGCCATGGGCAATTTTCACACCCGGTTCCTTAAGGGTAAATCCATTGCCATCGCCTGTCCGAAACTGGACAACAACAAGGAATCGTACATTCAGAAGCTGACCTCTATGATCGCTGATACAAAAATCAATTCCCTCACGGTGGTAATGATGGAGGTGCCTTGTTGCGGCGGACTTCTGCACATGGCTCAGACCGCACGAAGCAATGCAGGCCGGAATATTCCCATTAAACAGGCGGTTGTCTCTTTGCAAGGCGAGGTGCTTGAAGAAGATTGGATCTAATTAACCAAATAATTAAATTATGGAAAAGAGCATATTCGAACACTCCAACGTGTTCCGGTTCCCAGAAAAGGTGGATTACTCCTCCGAGGGAATCATCAGCAAACGGATCATTGACCGCCCTGTTGGGACAGTAACCCTGTTCTCATTTGACGAAGGGCAGCGCCTGAGCACCCATTCTGCGCCGTATGATGCCATGTTACAGGTCATTGAAGGAAAGGCGGAGGTAATTATCAACGAAACTCAGTTTATTTTAAAGACTGGCGAAACCATCATCATGCCTGCAGGGATTCCACATGCTGTGAATGCGCTGGAGAAGTTTAAGATGGTGTTAACCATGATTAAAGGATAGAAGGAAAATATGAGCGAACTAATAAACAACTCCCAAAGCAGGAAGGAGCTGCTCAAGCATATGATCCTTCAGCTGCATGAAGGCGTGGCCCCGGAGGCGGTGCGTGCACGCATGATCGAACTGCTTACTAAAATACCGTATGGTGAAGTGGTCGAAGTTGAACAAGAATTGATCAGCGAAGGCCTTCCCGAATCTGAGGTGCTCCGTCTCTGCGACATTCACAGCCAGGCGCTGGAGGGTCATATTGACCTCTCGGGAATGAAAATTGTTGCCCCCGGGCACCCGATCGACACCTTAAAAAAGGAAAACCGGGAACTGGAAAAGGTAGTCAGCCAAATCCATGAGCAGTTCAGACAAGCCGGACCAGAACTATCGGGACCTGGAAAAGAGAAGTATCTCAATAATCTGAAAGCTCTTTTCAACAGCCTGATGGATGTGGATAAACACTACCGCCGTAAGGAAAACCTGCTGTTCCCGTTTCTGGAAAAATACGGAATCACAGGTCCCCCCAAGGTTATGTGGGGCAAGCATGACGAAACCCGCGATCTGCTGAAGAATGCAATTAATGCCCTAAACACCTCCGGCGATTTGAGCCCGGAACAGATGCATATGAAGGTTGAACTCTACCTGAATCCGGCAGCCAAAGCAATCACCGATATGATTATGAAGGAGGAGGAGATCCTTTTTCCAATGACACTTGATAAACTGACAGACCCCGACTGGTACCAGATTTACAATCAAACCAATGAAATCGGGTATTGCCTATACGATCCGAAAATCACCTGGAAACCACAGGGAGCAGAAATTGTTGAAGAGACATCGGCTGAAGAGGGAAACATCACCCTCCCTAGCGGGAAATTCACCTCCGAAGAACTATTGGCGATCCTGAACACCTTACCGGTCGACCTCACTTTTGTTGACAGGAATGACAAGGTAAAGTATTTTTCACAGGGAAAAGAGCGCATATTCGACCGGAACCGGGCCATTCTGGGACGCGATGTACGAATGTGCCATCCGCCTTCAAGCGTACATGTTGTTGACCAGATTATCAGTGATTTCAGGAATGGCAAGGCCGAAAGCGCTCCTTTCTGGATCCAGATGGGTGGAAAATTTATTCACATTGAATATTTTGCCCTAAGAAATGAGAATGGAGAATATCTCGGCACGCTGGAAATGTCGCAGGATCTAACTGAAAAACGAACAATCAGCGGGGATCAACGGCTTCTTTCCTATAAAAAATAACAGGATGAAAAAGTTTCAAGATTTGTGAAAACAATGATAAATCCACACCCATGATAACACCTGATTGGTTAAAGAAAGAATACATCAAAGTTACCCTCGACGCCAGGCCCTTATTGGCCCGGGGCATCCATCCGCTGGAGCAGGTCCAGCAGGAATGTGCTGCATTGCAACCGGGTGAAATCTTTGAAATAATCACCCCCTTTCCTCCTGCACCGATGGTGGAGAAAATGATGGCGGCCGGGTTTGAAACACATTCAGGAACCGGCAGCGACAAGATGTTTCATACTTACTTCAGGAAATAGGCTCTTCAGGAATGATGATCCAGGCGATGATATAGGCGAGAAATCCTACGCCTCCTACAAAAAAGGAAACAGCCCAGAGCACCCTGGCCAATACCGGGTCAATATTAAAATATTTTCCCAGGCCTCCGCAAACGCCGCCAAGCACGCGGTCGATTTTTGAACGATATAATCTTTTAGGTTCCATTGTGGTGAATTTTCCTGATTAGATTGAATTTACGCGTATCCGTTACAAATATATGAATGAAAATGGACGAACAGCCGCAATCTGTCGACTAAAAGTCTCTAATTTTACAGGAAACATAAAAAATGGAATGGATCGAAAAGCTTGACGGCAACGTGATTGTCAGCGATGCCCATGGAAAAATAATCTATATGAACGAAAAGGCCATCGCCCACTATGAAAAAGATGGAGGAATCAACCTCATTGGGAGAGATCTGCTGGAGTGTCATTCAGAGGATTCCCGGAAAAAGATTCTTGAGATCATGAGAACCGGGAATAAGAATATTTATACCATTGAAAAAATGGGAAAGAAAAAGATCGTATACCAGTCACCCTGGTTCCGTGACGGCGAATTCAGGGGAATCATCGAATTTTCGCTCGGGATTCCCGCTGAGATGCCTCATTTTATTAGAGGATAAGGCCTATTTTGCTGCCTTTTTCTCGTCGGCGATTTTCTTTAAAACCTCTTCCTGCAAGGTTTTGGGCAGCGGAGTATATTTAAAGAACTCCATGGAATAGTTGGCACGGCCGCTTGAAATATTACGTAACTGGGTAGCGTAGCCAAACATCTCCATGAGCGGGACATAGGCATTGACTTTTTGTGATCCCTTACGGTAACGGCGCATCGCTTCAATCTTTCCGCGACGGCGGTTAAGATTTCCAACCACCTCCCCAATGTATTCGTCGGGGGTGTTCACCTCCACCTTCATCATGGGTTCGAGCAATACAGGATCAGCTTTCATAAAGCCCTGTTTAAACCCGATGGATGCACAGGTTTGGAAGGCCATGTCGGAACTGTCGACCGGATGGAAACTTCCATCAAGCAGAACAACCTTTACGTCAACAACCGGATATCCAGCCATGACCCCGCGCTCGAGGGTTTTCAGGATTCCTTTGTTCACCGATGGGATATATTCTGCGGGAATATTTCCACCCTTGATTTTTTCAATGAACTCATATCCCTTCCCTTCATTCGGTTCCATGCGCATCAGCACGTGGGCAAACTGACCTTTTCCCCCGGTTTGCTTGGAGTGTTTGTAGTTTGTTTCAACTTCACTGGTGATGGTTTCGCGGAAGGCCACAGCAGGCTCGCCCACGATCGCTTCAACCTTGAATTCAGTTTTTAAACGGTCAACAATGATCTCGAGATGCAATTCGCCCATCCCTGCAATGATCGTCTCCTCCGTTTCGTCGTCAAAACGAACATTGAAAGAGGGATCTTCCATGGCCAGCTTATGCAAAGCCTCTCCCAGTTTTGACTGGTCGGCCCGTTTCAGTGGATTAATCTTCAGTTCTATTACACTGGGCGGAACGTGGATCGATTCGAGCAGCAGGCGGTGTTCGTCCTGGCAAAGCGTGTCGCCGGTTTTTGTCACCTTCATGCCGATCAGGGCCACGATGTCGCCTGGACCTGCCTCTGAGATCTCTTCCCGGTCCTTGGCATGAATCCGGAATATGCGGCCTACCCGCTCATGTTTGCCTTTCGAAGCATTGTAAACCTGCATCCCGCTTCGGAGGGTACCTGAAAATATACGGGTAAAGGTTTGCTGACCAACAAAGGGGTCATGAATAAGTTTAAAAGCCAGGGCTGAAAATGGCTCCTTGGGTGAGGGGTGGCAGGTATGAATTTTTTCTGGATCATCCAGGTCGGTGCCGGTTACGGCTCCAACATCAACAGGAGATGGAAGATAATCGACCACAGAATCAAGTAGCATCTGAACACCTTTGTTTTTGTAAGCAGCACCACAGAATACAGGGGTGATCAGGAGTTTAAGGGTCGATTCACGCAAGGCTTTCTTCATCAATTCAGGAGAGACCTCTTTGTCTTCCATAAACAGCTCCATGATCTCATCATGGAATTCTGCCAGTTTTTCGACTGCCCAGGCGCGTGCTTCTTCGGTTTTCTGTTTGTATTCTTCCGGTATTTCGGTTTCAATCTGCTCCATTTCCTGGAACATGTATGCTTTCCGGTAGATGATGTCGATAATTCCGGTAAAATGTTCTTCAGCACCTATCGGGACATGGAAAGGAACGGCATTGGCATCAAGATATTTATTCATTTGGGCAACCACAGCGGGGAAGTCGGCGCCGGTACGGTCCATTTTATTGATAAAGGCAAAGCGGGGCACACGGTAGCGATCGGCCTGGTTCCACACAGTTTCGCTCTGGGGCTCCACACCGCCAACGGCACAGAACACTGCAACCATGCCGTCGATCACGCGAAGGGAACGTTCCACCTCGATGGTGAAGTCAACGTGTCCCGGGGTATCGATCAGGTTTATCTGGTGTCCTTTCCAGGCACAGGTAATGGCAGCAGAGGCAATGGTAATTCCTCTCTCCTGTTCCTGTTTCATGAAGTCCATGGTGGCGGCACCGTCGTGGACTTCACCCATTTTACGGTTGGTTCCTGAGAAAAACAGAATTCGTTCGGTAACTGTGGTTTTGCCGGCATCAATGTGCGCTGCAATTCCGATATTTCTAAGTTTGTTTAATGGCATATCAGCATCATTTTTTGGGGGTGCAAAGGTACACCTATTTTCTGATATACCACCAGGAAATGATTATCGCTTCTTTAGCTGCAGGGCTGTAGTGAAATCTGCAACCGAACCCGGGAGGTCGCCGAGCGCCTTTTTTGCAAAGCCACGATAGTAATAGGCATCACCAAAGCTGGGCTGCAGTTGGATTGCCTTGGTGAAATGCTCAATGGCATTTTCAAATTTTTCAATCTTCAGGTAGATCATTCCACGGTTCCAGTAGGCCTCGATCATTTTATCTTCTTTTGACAGGGCTTTACCTAAATCGCCGAGTGCACGCGGATATTTCTCCAGGTATGCATTCACACACCCCCGGTTATTGTAAGCAGCCGCATTATCATTGTCTTTCGACAGCAACAGGTCGTACGATTTGATAGACTGTGTGTTGTCGCCTACGAGCCGGTAAAGATATCCCATGGATAACAAAAGAGTGCTGTCATCTTTTTTATCCTGCTCCCGAGCCTTTAACAAATAGCTGATCGCCTTCGCATAACGCATCATATTGAATGAGTAACAGCCATAATTTACCCAGGCATCGTAAAAGGTCTGATCCTTGATGGCATAGTTGAACAGCGCTTCGGTCAGAAGAGAATCTTCCGGATGGTGAAGCGCATTGTCGGTTCCCATGAGATAAGCTCCAAAGGTGTTGTCTTTGAGATATTCTGCATTATCCCAGAATTCGGGCTTCTTCAATTCCGAAACCGGGACCTTCATGGCCTGGCTGTACATCAACAGGATGCTGTCGGGCATGTTGAGCTGCATGAAGGCAATCCCGAGATAGAGGTTGCAGAGAGAACGGGAAACTGTTGTATCGGTCAGGGCATGTTTGAAATCGAATACGGATTCACGGTACGATCGCTGACGAAGCAGGCTGATTCCCCGGTAGAAATGCACAAATCCCACCGTATTCCCCTTTGGAAACAGGTCATCTTTGTTGCGGTCGGCAATGGAAGTATAGTCAGTTCTGTAATTTAAATGACAGATTTCGCGAAGGTCGAGTGTTTGAGCCTTGGCACCCTGATTCAATAAAAACAGGCTGATCAAAGTAACCAGCAACCATTTCATTCGTACCATTTTTTCCGGATTGAAAAGAAAACCCAAATATAGGCATTTTTATAAACCAGCCATGTTTTTTGATTGGGCAGGGAGGGCCATGGTAAACGGAATTTAATGTTTACTTTTACGAAGAATATAGAAGAAAATATGAATTTTCGCTTTAAAACACGGGAGGTGCTGGTATTTATCCTGGTTTCACTGGGCATTTACATGTTGTTTATCTTTGGGTTTGCCTGGATATACTTTATAACCGGGAGTATTGAAATGACGCCCTATTCAAAAACCATAGGCGATCCCAACGCCGAAAAGATAAACTTTGAAAAGGCAGTTTATTTCAGCATTGTATCCTTTCATACCATTGGGTTCGGAGATATCCATCCCATAACCCAGCTCGGACGTCAGATTGTGATGATCCAATCGACCATTTCGCTGTTTTTTACCTCCATTTTTTCAGGGTTCCTGGTCTATTTCGTAATCAAAAGGCCCCAGGATGTTTTTACCACCAAAAAAGTTTACATCCGCTTCAGGAAAGGTCAGTATTTCCTGTCGCTGCGGGTTGGCAACAAAGGGCGCGACATCATTGATCTCAAAAGTAAATTTGAGGCCTGGACGATTGAAAACAATTCACGGATCAGGGCATTCCGCATGGAGGAGGATCTGCCCGACCTGGAAAAGATCCTATACTACGACATCAACCTTGATGCAGGGAACACCCGGGCGTTGCGTGAAGCAATTCGCGATGCCCTGACCAACCGGACATTGCTTCACATGAAATTTTCCTTTATTGGCAATGATATCAAAACCGGGGAACAGGTAGCCTATGCCAAATATTATGACTCACGTCACCTGAGTTTTGGTAAGATGTTCCTCAATGTCTATTCGTGGGACACCAATGGAAGAAGAAAAAACTTCAAGTGGGGAAATTTTGAGCGGATTGAAGAGATGGAAACGCTGGTGAAGGAGGGTTTTTTAAAAGGTGACAAGGTAACAGGGTAACAAGGTAACAGGGTGACAAGGTGACAAGGTAACAGAGTAATGGAGTGATGAAGTTATGGAGTAAAAAATTCGTCACTCGTCACTCGTAATTCGTCATTTTAGAACCGCTTCACATACCCATGGCAATAGGGGGTGGTTCCCTTGTGTTCATAGTAGTCCTGATGATAATCTTCCGCTTTCCAGAATTTCTTTGCTGGTATCAGTTGGGTTACCACGTTAAATCCTTTATCCTTCAGTTGTTTGATCAGCTTTTCAGTGATTAATTTTTGCTCTTCATCGCGATAGAACACAGCCGAACGGTATTGTTCCCCCCAATCAGGCCCCTGATGGTTCCATTCTGTCGGATCGTGGGTCTCGAAAAACATTTTAGCCACCGCCTCATAGGTGGTCTGACCCGGGTCAAACACCACTTCGATGGCTTCATAATGCCCGGTTTTACCTGAACAAACCTCCTGGTAGGTGGGGTTCTCAGTTTTTCCACCCGTGTATCCCACCCTCGTTGAAACGACCCCTTTGATTTTCTTCATATAGTATTCCACACCCCAGAAACAACCGCCCGCAAAGATGGCAGTATCGGTGAGGGCAATCGGTTCTTTCGGAACGAAGGTGAGGGAGATGGAATTCACGCAATGACGGGTATTTTTTTCGGTAAATTCCTCGTTTAAAAACACATGGCCCAGGTGAGCTCCGCAGGCAGCACACTGGATTTCAATGCGCATTCCGTCGGCGTCGGGCACCCTTTTGACGGCACCGGGAATCTCGTCGTCGAACGCGGGCCAACCGCAATTCGCATCGAATTTATCTGTGGACCGATAGAGTGGAGCACCACAACGTTTACAAACATAGGTGCCAGACTCCTCGAATTTTTCATAGATGCCGGTGTAGGGAGCCTCGGTTCCTTTATAAACGATCACCCGTTCTTCTTCCGGAGTTAACTTTTTGAATTGCATATTTTTATTATTTTTATTCTCAGCCGGTTTCACTTCCTGTGTACACCCTGAAATAGTGAGGAGGGAGAACACGAAAATAAACACGTCAAACTTTGCAAACATACAAAATGTATTTAGTCTTAATAAGATCGAAAAACGATGATAAATATTGTATGTGGACAAAAAAAAACTGCTCCGAAGAGCAGCCTTTTTTTCTATGGGTATTTATTTCAGGGGTATTAACTTCAAAGAATAAATATTTTTTCGATTTTGGTAATCATCCCGGAAGTAAGCTTCACATAAGCATCTCCACGGGCAACCTGGCCATTGATGTCAAATGTGCTTTCCTTTGGTCCCTCTCCGTAAACTACCTGGTTCAACAGGGTCTTGATCAATTTACCCTGGCATGAGAGCAGCTCAATTTTAACCTTCTGTCCGTTTTCGGTATCATAAATGACATTGATATATTTCAGCACCGGGTTCGGCATAATTCTCACCTTCACATTGACGCGTTCCCTGGCCGTCCCTTTACAAAGATTCTCATAAACAATGGGGCAATCCTCGAACAACACGTTTGAACGTTGCACTTTTCGTACCGGGGGAGGAACCACTTTTTTCTTTGCCTCAATAATTACAATTTTTTTCTTTCTGCAAGGGCAATCATCGTCCACTGCTTTAACACTGAGAGAAAAGATGAACATCATGGCCAGAGATAAAATGATGCGCGTTTTCATATTGTCGTTTTTCGTTTTGTACGGGGCTTATGTACATAGGGTTACGTTTAATTTTGCAGAAATAAGTATCCGTAACTCTTTTTACCCCTTTTGTATGCATCCGGACGCCAAACTGTAACAGGGCGGAAAACGGCTGTCCGCCACCAAAGCAATTGCCTGTGAGTCGGAAAATGATTAACTTTGCGATCCTTTTTAATTCAGTGCTGTGAAACACCCATTTTATTATTGCATTTTTCCAGATCATAGTTAGTACGGGCATGTTATACAGCGGGTTTACAATAAAAAACACGGACAGATGAAAAAGATTTTAGGCATGGGGAATGCCCTTGTAGACATCATGATTCCAATTGAAAACGACAACATCCTTGAACTTCTGGCATTACCAAAAGGGAGCATGCAACTGGTTGACATGGACCGCAGCAATGCAGTGCTTTCAGCTTTAAAAGAGTATAAAAGGAGCCATTCGGCAGGAGGATCAGCGGCCAATACCATTCATGGCCTGGCTATGCTGGGAGCGAAGACAGGTTATATCGGTGTGGTCGGCGAAGATGAACTGGGCGGATTTTTCGTGCGCGACCTCATCAAGGCGGGAGTTGATCCCCATATGATCCACAGCCGGCAGGAGACCGGACGCTCGGTTGCACTGGTAACGCCAGATTCAGAGCGCACCTTTGCAACATTTCTCGGCGCAGCAATCGAACTTTCTGCAGAACACCTGGAACCCCGGGTTACGAATGACCAATTACGAATGACCAATGACCAATCGAGCATTTTCAAGGGGTATTCATATTTTCATATTGAGGGATACCTGGTTCAGAATCACGAACTGATACGAAGCGCTGTTGAGCAGGCCAAAGACCATGGCCTGATGGTTTCACTCGACATGGCCAGTTACAATGTCGTGGAGGCCAACAAAGAATTCCTGTTGTCGATCATCAGTGAATATGTCGACATCGTTTTTGCCAATGAAGATGAGGCCAGGGCTCTGACTGGAATGGAACCGGAAGAGGCGCTGAATGAAATAAGCAAACTGGTTGAAATCGCGGTTGTTAAAACAGGAAGCAATGGTTCGCTGGTGAAATCCGGTGACAAAACGCATAAAATCGGGATCATCAATGTCACCCCCCTGGATACAACCGGTGCAGGAGACCTTTATGCCTCCGGGTTTCTCTTTGGCCTGTCGAAAGGCCTACCGCTGCAGGAATGTGGTGAATTGGGCGCTCTTCTTGCCGGCAATGTCATTGAGTTCATGGGATCAAAAATGACACCCGAACGGTGGGAAAAAATCAAAGCGGAGATGAAGCCCCTTTGAAGCTTGTTTAATCCTGCATAATAGATTGATTCTTAATTCGTAATTCGTAATTCGTAATTCCATCAAGGGGCTTGCTTAATTGCATAATAATTTCTATTTTTGTCGCCCTTTCACGAAAATACTATTTTTCAGTCACATATATAATTACTTAACTGCCATGAAGGTATACCAAACCAACGAAATCCGCAACATCGCCCTCATAGGAGGGGCAAAATCAGGAAAAACAACGTTAGCCGAAGCCATGCTTTTTGAGGGGGGCGTTATCAGCCGCAGGGGATCAGTGGAAGACAAGAACACCGTTTCCGATTATCGTCCGATAGAACTTGAGCGTCAGAACTCTGTGTCTGCCACCATATTATATACTCTTTGTGACAACAAAAAGATCAACATCATCGATACCCCGGGTTTCGATGATTTTTGCGGCGAGGTGATTTCTGCCCTCCGCGTGGTTGACACAGCGGTTATGCTGGTGAACGGACAGAATGGTGTGGAGGTTGGAACCGAGATTACATGGCGGTATGCAACCAGGGCCAACACGCCGGTTATTTTTGTGATGAACCACCTTGACCAGGAGAATGCCAACTTTGATGAGACCCTTCGCCAGATGAAGGCTCAGTTCGGAAAGAACATCACCCTGATGCAATATCCCGTGAATGCCGGGGCCGGGTTCAATACCATCATCGATCTGCTGAAGATGAAGCAGTATAAGTACCCTGCCGGCGGCGGAAAACCTGAAATTTCCGATATCCCTGCCAGCGAAAAAGACAAGGCCGAGGAGATGTATGCTGCCCTGATGGAAGAACTTGCCTCCAAAGATGAAGCTTTGATGGAGATATTTTTTGATAAAGGGACCCTTACCGAAGAGCAGATGTTACAGGCCCTGAAGACCGGTTTGATCAACCGCACCATTTTTCCTGTATTATGCTCCTGTGCCAGGCACAACATCGGCGTAGGCCGCCTGCTTGAATTCATCGCCGGAAGCGTTCCCGCTCCCAACGAAATGCCTGGCATCAAAACTAAGGGAGGTAAACTTTTAACGTGTAAATCGACTGAACCAACTTCAGCCTTTATTTTCAAGACTTCAATTGAGCAGCACCTTGGAGAGATCTCCTATTTTAAAATATACGCAGGTGAAATTACCGAAGCCATGGATATGGTTAATCCTGTTCGTCAGTCAAAAGAGCGTCTTTCACAGCTTTTCGTGATCAATGGGAAGAACCGTGAGAAGGTAGAAAAGATGGTAGCCGGAGATCTGGGCGCCACCATCAAACTGAAAAATTCATTTACCAACAACACCCTGAATTCATTGAAGAATCCGGACGATGTGATCGACCCCATCACCTATCCCGACCCAAAATTCAGAACGGCTGTGAAGGCCAGGAATACAGCTGATGACGAAAAGATCAACGGCATCCTGAACGAACTGGCCAAGATGGATCCAACGCTCATCATGGGTTATTCCCGCGAACTGAAGCAGATGATCCTGCAGGGACAGGGTGAATTGCATCTTAACCTGGCTAAATGGCATGTGGAAAATCTCGAGAAGATCCCCATGGAATTTTATGCACCCAGGATTCCGTACCGTGAAACCATCACAAAATCAGCAAAAGCAACCTACCGTCATAAAAAACAATCCGGCGGTTCCGGGCAGTTTGGTGAAGTTCACATGATGATCCAACCCTATCGTGAGGGGATGACTGAGCAGACTGAATTCCCGATTCGCGGTCGCGATGTGATCGACCTGGAATGGGGAGGAAAGCTGCAGATGAACACGTGTATCGTTGGTGGGGCCATCGATGCCCGGTTCCTGCCCGCCATCCTCAAGGGAGTTATGGAAAAGATGGAAGAGGGCCCTCTGACGGGTTCATATGCGCGTGATATTGTTTTCAATGTCTACGACGGGAAAATGCACCCGGTCGACTCCAACGAAATCTCCTTTAAACTGGCGGGTCGTAACGCTTTTCGTGAAGCTTTTAAAAATGCAGGGCCTAAAATCATGGAGCCTATTTATGATGTAGAGGTGATTGTGCCCGAAGATAAAATGGGCGAAGTGATGACCGACCTGCAGGGTCGCCGCGCCATTATCATGGGAATGGACAGCGAAGGAAATTACCAGAAGATCATGGCAAAGGTACCCCTGGCCGAAATGAACAGGTATTCCACTGCTCTCAGCTCAATCACCAGCGGGCGCGCAACCTACAACATGAAGTATGCAGAGTATGCACAGGTTCCTACCGACATCCAGGAAAAACTGCTGAAAGCATACGAAGACCAGGAAAAAGACGAAGAATAACCCAATTCAGAAATCAAGGAAAACCCGGTCAATTGGCCGGGTTTTTTTGAATACGAACATCAGAAATGGCAACAGCCGAAACGCTTTCGAGCAAACATGACGCCTATGCGGTACTCAAAGTACGCGATTTCAGGCTATTTCTGACCTTCCGGTTTTTCACCACCATTGCCTTCCAGATGCAGGGTCTCATCGTGGGCTGGCAGATGTATGAACTTACCAAAGACCCCCTTGCACTGGGACTGATCGGGTTGGCCGAAGCATTGCCAAATATTTCAATAGCTCTATTCGCAGGTCATGCCGCCGATCGTTACAATCGTAAACGGATCATTTTTTGGTTTACCCTGTTGTTCCTGGTTGGAACTATCCTTTTATTTCTGTTTTCAATAAAGTCTCTTGGAATAATTGCTATGCTAGGGGTGCTCCCGATCTATCTCGTTGTGATGATCTCAGGTGTATCCCGGGCGTTTCTCTATCCTTCGATCATCGCCCTTATGTCGCAGCTGATACCCCGGCATCTTTATACCAATGCCTCTACCTGGAACAGCACGGCATGGCACATTGCCGCCATCACCGGCCCTGCCCTGGGCGGGTTGATCTACGGGTTTTTCGGCGTGAGGATTGCCTACATGAGCGTGTTGTTCTTTTTGATTGTTGCCCTTGGGCTGCTCACCGTTGTGAAAAACCGGCCGATACCCCAATCCATGCTGGAGGAGACCCTCTTTCAGCGCCTTTCGTCGGGACTGAAATTTGTTTTTAAAAACCAGGTATTGCTTGGAGCAATGTCGCTCGATATGTTTGCGGTGCTTTTTGGCGGTGCAGTCGCGATGCTTCCGATCTTTGCAGCAGAGGTGCTGATGGTGGGTCCTCAGGGACTTGGATTTTTACGCGCCGCACCCATGCTGGGGGCAGTGGCCATGTCGTTGGTGATGGCGCACAGGCCTCCCATGATCCGTGCCGGGAAGTACCTGATGATCGGGGTCGCCGGCTTCGGACTTAGCATTATCTGTTTTGCACTTTCCCATAATTTTTACCTCTCCCTCGGGTTGCTCATGCTGAGCGGCATGTTCGACAACATCAGTGTGATCATCCGTGCCACAGCCATGCAACTGATTACCCCCGACGAAATGCGTGGCCGCGTAGCCTCCGTTAACGCCATCTTCATCGGTTCTTCCAATGAAATAGGATCCTTTGAATCGGGCGTTGCAGCAAAACTCCTCGGACTCATTCCATCGGTCATTTTCGGGGGCATCATGACCCTGGGGATCGTGGGGGTTACTTCTAAGTTCGCTCCAAAGCTCAGGAGGCTGAATTTGAGGAGTATTGGGGAAGAAGGGGACGGGGAAAAACGTGATGCGTGACGCGTTTCTAATTACCAATGATCAATGACCAATTTTTCCGGGTACTCTTTAGGTACTTTATCCGTGCTCGATATTGGCCTACGAAAACAACGCAATCAATTCACGATAATCTTTTTCCTGCATTTTCATATTTCCACCATTCACCTTGCTGTGAACCATTGATTCAAAAATGGGCTGACTGAGATCGCCGGGAATGTTCATTTCAGATAACCTGGTAGGGCAACCGATCAATTTAAAGAAGGTTTCGATGCGGTCGATCGATTCATCGGCTGTCAGTGATTCGTCGAACAGGCTGGAGCCAAGTTGTGCAATCCGGTTACCGATCCGACCCTTGAAATGACGCATCCATGCCGGGAAAACAATGGTAAGCGAAGCTCCATGAGGCACATCATATAATAAAGACAAACAATGGCCGGCACTGTGCACCCCCCAGTCACCTGTTGAGCGGCCATACATGGTCATTCCATTCAGTGCCATGGTTGCTGCAAACATGATCCTTTCACGGTACGCGTAATTATGCAGGTCATTGAGCAGTTTTGGTCCGAATTCCATTGCTTCCTTTATGATTGAAATTACGAACCGGTCGGTGAGGGTGGTTTCCCCAATTCCAAACCAGGCTTCAAAACTGTGGGCGATCAGGTCGGCAATGCCAAAGGCAGTGTGATTTTTTGGAACCGTCATCGTCAATGCAGGATCCAGGAATGAATGTTTCGGGAAGGTCAGGAGTCCGCCAAATGCTGCTTTTAGTCCCTGGGCATGGTTTGAAACCACGGCAAAGGGATTCATCTCCGAACCGGTTGCTGCAAGTGTCGGAATTGCAATGAAAGGAATAGCTGTTACGGGTTTTGCTTTCCCCGAAAAGAAATCCCATCCTCCGTGATCAACCGGGATGGTTACCGAAATAATTTTAGCCGAATCGATGACACTTCCACCTCCAATTGCAAGAATAACATCAACGTGATTCATTCGGCCAAGTGCTGCGGCTGCGTCAACATCCTCGATCACGGGATTAGGCCTGATACCCTTATATTCGAAAAGATGAAATCCGGTTTGCCTGAGAATGGGGACAATGTGGTCGTAGAGGCCACTTTTTTTTACCGATCCTTTCCCATAAACGAGCAGTACCCTGTCGCCATATTCTCTCAGCGTGGCCGGGAGGGCAGATAGAATATTCCTGCCAAAATGCAGGGAGGTCGGGTTATATGCTGTGAAGTTTTCCATGATTTAGAATTTTAAAAAGGTTCAATTTTTTTACAAAAGTAATCAGATCGGCTGAAACATCGCCGGCTACCAGAATTTCAGTTCAAAAACCTTTATTAAACCAGGGGACAATCGTACCTTTGCACGCGATAAAACTGGTTCTTCAGTTAAAAATGCCATCAGATATCTGATATTTTTGACCATTGAAGGAACCCAAATACGATCATCTTTATGTACGGAGCATTCAAGCAACATCTGGAAAAACAAATTGAAGGAATTCATCACGACGGACTCTATAAAACCGAACGGATCATCACCACGCCGCAAGGGGTAGAGATTCAGACGAATGGTAAAAAGGTGCTGAACATGTGCGCAAACAATTACCTGGGACTCTCAAACGATCCCCGGGTGATGGCCGGAGCCAACTACACCTTTTTCAGGTATGGATATGGTTTGTCGTCGGTTCGTTTTATCTGTGGCACACAGCAGGTTCACAAGGACCTGGAGGCCAAGCTGAGTGAGTTTCTGGGCATGGAAGACACCATCCTATATTCCTCCGCTTTTGATGCCAACGGCGGCGTTTTTGAACCCCTGCTGGGCGAGCAGGATGCCATTATTTCCGACGAACTGAACCATGCTTCGATCATCGACGGGGTAAGGCTTTGCAAGGCGCAGCGATTCCGCTACAAGAACAACGACATGGACGACCTCGAAGAGGTGCTGCAGGATGCAAGTGAGGCACATTTCAAGCTCATCGTGACCGATGGTGTTTTTTCAATGGATGGCATCATCGCAAAGGTGGATAAGATCTGTGATCTTGCTGATAAATATAATGCCCTGGTGATGGTGGATGATTCGCATGCCACGGGATTCGTCGGAAAAACAGGCCGTGGAACTGTTGAGCACTGCAATGCCCAGGGACGGGTAGATATCATTTCCACCACCTTTGGCAAGGCCCTGGGAGGTGCCTCCGGAGGGTGCATCTCCGCTAAAAAAGAGATCGTTGAGATCCTTCGACAGCGTTCGAGACCCTATCTTTTTTCCAATACACTTGCACCTGCCATTACCGGAGCCACGCTGGAGGTATTAAATATGCTCTCCGAAACAACCGCATTGCGGGATAAGCTATTTGAAAACACCAAGCTTTTCAGAAAAGGGATGGAAGATTTCGGGTTCCGGATTGTTCCGGGAATTCATCCCATCGTCCCCGTACTTTTTGGTCATCTGCCCAATGATGCCAAACTCTCGCAGGAGTTTGCCAACGCCTTGCTGGAGGAGGGCATTTATGTAATTGGCTTCTATTATCCTGTTGTCCCGAAAGGAAAATCCCGCATCAGGGTACAGATCAGCGCGGCCCATTCAATGGAGCAAATCGGGTTTGCCTTGGATAAATTCAGGAAGGTTGGTAAGAAGCTGGGAGCCATATAATTTACGATTTACATTTGCATTTGGTTCTTCAACTACTCTTCCGACATTCGTTTGTATCCTATTTGCTTTCTGGGTTCCTTCGGTGGATTTAGAAACTGCCTGAGGACTTTGAAAATCATCTGGATATCCTCACTGTTTTTCCCAAGCTGTTTTTCGAACTGCTCCAGTTTCAATAGGATGTCTTTATGGGTCAGCAGCATTTCACGCATTTTCGTGAAAACCCGGATAATTCGTATGTTGGTCTCAATCGCTTTTTTGCTGTTTAAAATGCAGGAGAGCATGGTTACGCCTTGTTCTGTGAAACAAAATGGTGCGTAACGCAACCCCATCCTTTCAGAATTGGAGGTCACAATTTGTGACCTCCAATTCTGAAACTCCTCCCCTGTCATTTCAAACATGAAATCCTCAGGAAATCGGTCAATGTTGCGCTTAACAGCTTGTTTTAACACTTTCGTTTCAATTCCATAAAGGTCTGAAAGATCCCTGTCAATCATCACTTTTTGATCCCTGATCTGGTGAATTTTATTGATGATTGTTTCATCAGGAATTGCTGGTAAAGAATCTTGATTTTTCATTTTAACGGATTTTAAGCGTTATTAACTCTATTTATTGCTTAATCCGTTTAAGTAGAAAAGGTAATTCCAAAAAACAGAAAATGTTAAAATACTTAGGCTTTACCAGGCCGGAAAGCTAAGATTTAGCGATAGACAAGGCTGAAAATCTGCCCGGGCTGCTACCTGAAATTGATTTTCTTATTTCCGGTGATTCTCCCGTCTTCATCGGTGACAATAAGAAGGTAAAGCCCCGGGGCGAGGCCGTCGCGGTTGAAAAGGAACGGATTTGTTGAAAGTTTTCCACACCTTAGCTTTTCACCCGAACAGGTATAAAGAGAAAAGTTAAAATTTCCAACCGGACTGAAATTATACATCCTGATCCGGACCTCTGTTTCGGCAGGATTCGGAAAAACCTCGATGGATGACACGGGTGAAATCACCTTTTCCCCGGCGCCAAGCAGGATGGAACAGTCGGTCGAAACAGGCATTCCCCAGACTTCTGTTCCTTTTTTGAAATAGACCAGGTTGCTGGTATGTGTTTCTACTGAAATATCCGCCACCTGGTAGATCCAGTTTGTCAACCCCAGTCCCGGAACATAATCGGAAATTGGGCCGTAAATTTCGAAAGGATTGCTGAAACAGCCGTTGTTCCAATCCCACTGATATCCATTGACATTAAAAATCTGGGCCTGCCTGTGGTTGAAATCACTGAATTTGCGTGAATAGGCTGCCGCTCCCATCTCATTCCTGTTAAATTCATCCGGCAGCATACTGAGGGTTGAATCGGCCGAAAGCAGGTTGAAATTATAGGATTCAACAAGGGTGTCGTAGGTTGAACTTGTATTGGGCGGTGGAATGGGGTACCATATTTTTTTGCACACCTCCACCTGATAGTGAACTGAATCGGAACTGCCATAAAGGGTTTTCCCCAGAATTTTTTTAATGGATTTCCATTCTATGCCTCCGCCTCCCACCCAGTTATCATGCCCTGAATAATGAAATTCGTCGCCAATGTTGAAGTTATAAACCTCAGCCCAGGTGAAAGGCTGAATGCCCAGGATGGGGGTAGTTTTTCCGATCAGCAATAAATTCAGAGTATCATAAGGAGTCCAATAAACGTCATACATCTTTGACAGTCCGAAATGCTGGCTGAGTTTGATCTCCTTCTGGTTGAAGATGGAGGATATGTTGTTCCCTGAGCCATCCTTAGCCTGGAATGAGATGACCTTTACCTGATCGGTGGTTCCGGCAACGCTGTCGGGCATGATCGCTGAAACGGTCGCCTGCAGATAGCCATTGCCGGGAAGCGGACAATATTGCCAGGATTCGTTGACCGCAGCCTGTGAATTGATCTTTAGGGTGTCGCCCGCCTTGTTGAAGAACCAGAACCAGCCGTCGTTATGCTTCCATATTTTCCTTCCCAATGCATCTCCGTTGGAGGTGTCTCTGCACTCGAATGCGAACAGTATTGAATCGCGGATTGTCCGGTAAGAATAGAACACCGTATCGGAGTTTCCCGGCAGATCCTGCGAATCCGGCCGAAAGGCTTTAAAGTATCCGTCGTTTCCCTGGAAAAGGGTCATTCCGGGGCTGCAGATGTTCTGGTAATCCTGGGCAGAGACCAGGTTGGCCCAGAAAAACAGAAAAGGGATCAATAGCTTTTTCATTGGAAGTATAATTGACAGGATAAATGTACTCATAAAGAGGGTTGAAATACAAGAGAAATTTTAATCGGCACGGACCATTTCACCGATTCAAAAGAAATTGTAATTTGCAAGCGGTTATGATATACGGCATCGGCACAGACATTATTGAAGTGGCGCGCATTGAAAAAGTGATGCAGCGCGATATCGGTTTCAGGGATAAGATCTTCACCCCCGGAGAGATTGCCTATTGCGAAACGAAAAAGCATAAGTATGAAAATTATGCCGCACGGTTTTCGGCCAAAGAGGCGTTCCTGAAAGCCATTGGAACCGGCTGGAGGTTTGGCATCCGGTTCGGCGATATTGAGGTGTACCACGACGAGCTTGGCAAGCCATTTATCCGGGTTTCCGGCAAAGCAAAAGAATTGACCACCAATTTGTCAATCTCAAAAATTCATGTATCTTTATCGCACTTAAAAGAACTTGCAACTGCTATAGTAATACTCGAATGTGAAATTGCAAATCCCAATGTTCAGGAACCTTTTTAAACAAGTTGCAAATTTTCTCATACCACCTTTAAAATATTGCACCTACGGAGCAATATCAGCAAACATTTTTAAATCCTCAAATTTTCAAATCCTCAAATTCTAAATTCCAGAACTATGTCAAACATCGGATCGTACGAGGAACGTGTAAAAAACTTTGACTGGAACATTGCTGAAAAAGAGCTGGATTATGTGCCGGGTAACGTCATCAATATCGGTTGGTATTGTTCCGACCGTATCTGTGAAAAAGGCTTTGGCAATAAAGCAGCCCTGATCTGGGAGGGATCAACCGGCAATGAAAAACGATACACATACAACGATCTTCGGCTCAACAGCAATGCAGTTGGACAATTCCTGCGGGATCTTGGGGTACAGCCCGAAGATCGCGTATGTCTATTCATGGACAAGATCCCTGAGTTGTATATCGGTTTTCTCGGGATCCTTAAGATGGGAGGGATTGCCCAGCCCCTGTTTTCAGCTTTTGGCGACGAATCCCTGTTTGTCCGACTCGACAATGCACAAACCACCGCGATTATCACTCAGAAAAAGCATGCACCCAAGGTGCGGAAGATCATGGACAAAATGCCCTATCTCAAACACCTGATCATCGTGGATGCCGATCCGTCCAAGCCTTTGCTCGACCGCGAAGTTGCATTCGACATGGACAAAGCAGAAAAGATCGATAAATTCCAGATACATCCGACCTATGCAGAATCCCCGTCGGTTTTACATTACACTTCGGGTACCACCGGCCAGCCCAAGGGGGTAAAGCATGTTCATTATTCACTGATCTCCCAGTATCTAACCTCTAAGTGGGTCCTCGACCTGAGGGACAGTGACATTTACTGGTGTACGGCCGACCCGGGATGGGTTACCGGGACCTCCTATGGGATCATCGGGGCCTTCAGCAATGGGGTGACACAATGTGTTCTGGATGCCGGATTTTCGGCCGATAACTGGTACCGGTTTATTGAGAAACACAAAATCAGCATGTGGTATTCGGCTCCGACCGCGATCCGTTCCCTGATGAAAGCAGGAGATGAGGTGATAAAAAAATATGACCTTTCCTCGCTTCGGCACCTTGCTTCGGTTGGAGAACCATTGAACAGTGAAGCCGTGATCTGGTCAGAAAAAATATTTGGCAAACCCTTCCTTGACACTTACTGGCAAACAGAGACTGGGTCGATGATGATCACCAACTTCCCCGGCATGAAAATCAAACCAGGCTCAATGGGTAAGCCATTTCCGGGAATCACTGCCACGGTTATAGACGCAGAAACGTTCGAGCCATTCGGTGAATCCGGAAATATCGGGTTAATTGCCATCAAACCAGGATGGCCATCCATGATGCGCACTTATTGGCGCAATGAGGAAACCTATAAAAAGAAATTCCAGAACGGATGGTACCTGCCAGGCGACCGCTCAAGCATTGACAATGAGGGATATTTCTGGTTTGTTGGGCGTGATGACGATGTCATCAATACGGGAGGACACCTGGTGAGCCCCTTTGAGGTGGAATCTGCGCTGCTGGAACATCCGGCCGTGGCCGAATCGGCCGTAGTTGCAAAGCCCGATTTTGTGAACATGGAGGTGGTGAAAGCCTTTGTTACCCTCAAACCTGGGTTTGTGGGAAGCAAGGATCTCGACCTTGACATCATGAATTTTGTCCGCAAGAAACTGTCACCCCTGGCCATGCCGCAGGAGATCGAATTTATCGACAACCTGCCAAAAACCCGCAGCGGTAAGATCATGCGCCGCATCCTGCATGCAAAGGAGTGGGGAGAGGAGATCGGGGATACATCAACGCTGGAGAATGATTGATCCGATTTACGAATGACGAATGACGAATGAAAAATGCCCAATGCCTAATAATTAACTTTCTAAAATAGGAGAAAAAAACCATGGATGAAATGCAGGAAATTATCAAGAATTATGTGATCAAAGAATATGTGGAAGATGACACTGAACTCACCTACGATTCCCCGCTGATTTCGGGAGGCATTGTGGACAGTTTTTCGATGGTTTCGCTTAAGCGGTTCCTGGAAAACAAATACAACATCTCTATTCCTGATGATAAGGCGACCCCGGAAGCGTTTGACTCGGTGAACAAGATATGTGCACTGGTCAGGGAATATATAAAATAGGAGGTAAATATGGCTTATTCCAACACAACCCGCGGGATGTACTCCGACATCCTGACCGGCCTCAAAGATGCAGGCCTTTTTAAACAGGAGCGTTTCATTCATTCAGCACAGGCTGCCGACATTGAAGTTGAATTTCCGGCCGGAGCCCCGCTTAAAAAAGTCATTAACATCTGCGCCAACAACTACCTGGGCATGTCGAGTCATCCCGAAGTAGTTAAAGCAGCCCATGCCGGCCTCGATTCGCATGGTTACGGGATGTCATCGGTCCGCTTTATCTGCGGAACACAGGATATTCACCGCACCCTGGAACAGATGGTCACAAAATTTCTCGGAACGGAGGACACCATTCTCTTTCCCTCCTGCATGGATGCCAATGCCGGCGTGTTCGAAGCCGTGCTGACCAAGGATGACGTGATGATCTCCGACCGGCTGGTTCATGCCTCCATCATTGATGGGATCCGATTGTGCAGTGCCATGCACGACACCTTCAAGCATTCCGACATGGAACACCTGGAGGAGAAGCTGCAGCTTCACAACGACAAACGGCTAAAACTCGTGATCACCGACGGTGTTTTCTCCATGGATGGCGACACAGCGAAACTGGATAAAATGGTTGAACTGTGCGAAAAATATGATGCCCTTCTTTTTGTGGACGAATCCCATTCCAGCGGGTTTATCGGAAAAACCGGGCGTGGTACCCATGAACACTGTGGCGTGATGGGTAAAATCGACATCATCACCACCACCTTTGGCAAAGGGTTGGGAGGGGCATCCGGCGGATGTGTTTCCGGCCGTAAGGAGCTGGTTGAGATGTGCCGTCAGAAGGCCCGTCCGTACCTTTTCTCCAACACCATCGCACCTCCGGTAGTAGCCGGGGTGATCAAAGTTCTGGAAATCCTTTCCGCCTCTACCGACCGCCGCGACAAGCTTGAAAGCAATACCGCTTTCTGGCGTAAAGGGCTTCTTGATGCCGGACTCATCATCAAAGCAGGAGATACACCGATTGTTCCGGTAATGCTTTTCAATGCAAAACTGGCACAGGATGTATCGCGCGATTTGTATGACGAGGGAATTTATGCCATCGGATTTTTCTTCCCGGTCGTCCCCCAGGGCCAGGCGCGGATCCGCACACAGATTTCTGCCGGCCATGAAATCCATCATCTCGAAAAGGCGCTGGAAGCTTTCAGGAAGGTGGGCAAAAAATATGATATTCTTGGCAAGAGTAAACAGGAGATTATTGACAGGTATGGGATGTAAATAAAAAATTCCACCACCAAACGTACAAATATGGAGAACAAATTAGCAAATCCCGCACCCCTGGGGCTGATGGGGTTTGGGATGACTACGGTTTTACTCAACATCCACAATGCCGGTTTTTTCCCGGTAAGTGCCATGGTACTTGCCATGGGAATCTTCTACGGCGGAATTGCCCAGGTTATTGCAGGAATTCTTGAATTCAAAAAGGGGAATACGTTTGGAATGACCGCATTTATATCCTATGGGATGTTCTGGCTCACCCTGGTTGCCCTGTGGCTCCTTCCCGAAATGAGTGCCGGAAAAGGAATCAAGACAGATGAGGCCTATATGGGCTGGTATCTGTTCATGTGGGGGATATTCACCTTTTTTATGTGGATAGGGACTTTCGGAAAAAGTGTCTGCCTGCAGTTCGTTTTTCTTTCCCTTTGGATCCTGTTTTTCCTGCTTGCCATACGCGACTGGAGCGGTTCGTCACTTATCGGGACCATTGCAGGGTATGAAGGGATCATTTGCGGATTATCGGCCATATATCTGGCCATGGCAGAGGTTCTTGAAGAAGCACGAGGCAAGAAAATATTACCGTTTTAGCTTCTTTTCTTCCGCCCATATGAACGTTTAGGATTTTACTTTTACAACAGTGATTGATCCTGATTAGTTTTATTCATCCAAAAAGGTAATCTATGAAGAGGTGTTCATTTTTAGTATTAATGATATTTTTCACCCTGTCGCTCGTCGCACAGGAGACAACAAAACCCTATAATGAGAATGCCGATCCACGGGCTGACCTGAAAAAAGCGATTGCGCAGGCCAAAAAGGAGAACAAACATGTGCTGATTCAGTTCGGGGGCAACTGGTGCCCCTGGTGTATACGGTTTCACAATATGGCGTTTGGTGCGAAACCCATTGATTCCCTGTTAAAGGCCAATTATGTTTATATGTTACTCAATGTTCCGCAGGACAAGAAGAAAAGGGATTTTACCCTCTTCCGTGAATTCGAATATCCCAACCGGTTTGGGTATCCTGTGTTCGTCGTTCTCAATGGCGAAGGGAAACAACTTCACATACAGGATTCGGGGATCCTCGAACATTGCCAGGTGAAGGGCTATGATACGGCCAAGGTGGTCACTTTTTTGAAGATGTGGACCCCCATGGCGCTGGATCCGGCGACCTACCTGGTGAAATAGTCATAAAGATATTATTGACTTGGTCCAGGGTATGATTGCAATCCTTAACCTGTTCCCGGTATTTTATACCCAATTCTTTCTCTTGGTTCGTTTTCCTTACGGATCATTTTTCTGATAGCTTCAAAGACAATTTTGAATTGTTTGTCGTACCTCCCTTCCAGTTCATCGATCCTCAAAACAAGCTCCTTATTCGATTCAAGCATTTGTCGCAACTGCACAAATGCGCGCATGATAACGATATTAACTGATATTGCCCTTTTTGACCGTAAAACGCTTGAAAGCATAGCCACTCCATGTTCAGTAAAAGCCAATGGACGTAAAGGATAATGTCGGATGTTATCAGGGAACTTATCACAATTTGTGATAAGTTCAGTCCATTCAATTTTCGTTAACTGAAACATGAAATCCGCAGGGAACCGGTCCAAATTTCTTTTTACCTGCTGCTTCAATGCACGTGTTTCAACCCCATACAATAAAGCAAGATCAAAATCGAACATCACTTTCTTTTTACGAATAATGAATATACTTTGAACAAGTTCCTCCTGGGATAAAGTTCGTTTGTTCTCCATATGCCCTTTTCCTGCTTAATCAGGAAAACACTGAAAAAGTAACAGGGAATACTGGAAAAAATTCAGAATATCAGAAAAAATAATAGACCCCAAGCAGGATCCTGAGGTTGCCGATCTCTTTCGAATCGGAGACATATCCCTTTGATGTCGTTTTTCCGTAGGCGGCTACCGTGTATTCCAGTTCACCGGCGAGCCTGAGTTTATTAATGTTGAATACCAGCCGGGGCGATATCCGGTAGGCATAGTCAATATTGGCTCCACGGGCATAATAGGGCCCGATGGCCTCTTCGGCGCAACCAAGGTTTTTTCCGTAGGCAACAAACAATCCGGGTTGCAACTTCAGCGAATTGGTATGGAATTCAGCCCAGGCCGCGAAGGAACGGATATTCACATAGTCGACAAAACCTTTTTCAGCATCCGTGACCGATCTGACCGCAAACCCGCCAAGCATCGTGTAGGCATTGTTATTTCCGCCATATTCGGCCCCTGCCTTGAGGGTGACCTGTTTCAACTTCAGCTTTGCATAAAGGTTCCCGGCCAGACTGCCCGATTTTGTGTTGACTTTGTAGGATGAGGTTGTTGCATCATGATGAAAAACCAGATTGTTGATCACGGTGTCATATGCCGGTGTCAGGGTAACCAAAGTCGATAACCGCGGGGTGAGCAGCTGGTAATTTATTCCCGCACCGATGATAAGTTCAGTTCCTTTTTCATCATTTTTTGTCGCATACTGCACCTGGAGGTCGGACTCGGGCAGCACGGAGTTGCGCAGGTATTTTGCATTGGGACCATCGGGGCCGTCGCTGACAAAGTCAACCTGCGAAAGAACAGTCAGGGCGATCCTGACCTTCCCGATGGTTTGGGTCAGTTTGATCTGCGGGTTCCGGGAAAAAACCACAAATGGGGCTCCGGTATTAAAGGACACAGTGCCGGGAGAGCATTCTGGAACGAACATGGGATGCCACCACTGACCAACCAACAACTCTGTTTTTGGCCAGGTTAATTTTACCCAGGCATGCCTTAACCTAAAGGAATTTATCGCAGGATTGACATTTCCGAAGAACTCCGCTTCGATGTACCCCGATGTTTTTGCACCCAGCGCATCCGGGGCGGTGATGGTCCCCGCCAGGCGGGTCTGGATGGACAAAATATTATAGTTTGCCTTGGCATTGATGTCGTTTCCTTCGGCATCCGGTTTTTCATTTTCGGGAAATAACAGGAAATGGCCTTCACGAAGTCCGACGGTTTGGCGTGAATCGAAGAAAAGGTCGGTCTTTACATACCCCGAAAAGGTGATGCCGAATGCCGGTTTTTTTGGCTCAGGATTTTGAGATGAAAGCCTTGATGTACAAAGCAAAATAAGGATAATGGGCAGAATCAAATTTTTCATACTGTTTATTTTTTCACAACGGGTGCAAAGAAACGACATTCTGCCGAGTTTGGAAATACCAAAAAGCACAGGATAACACGAAAACCTCCGGAAATACCGATCAGGATGACAGGATAGTCTAATTGTTTTTATTATCATTGATTTCTGATTTATTTTTAGACTCTATGAAACAGTGGGCTTCGCTCCATATTCTGCAATCTCCGGTTGGAATTTTTCTGATTTGCCTTCTGTGTGGCTTTTTTCCCACCCTTATACGCGCCCAATCTTCCAATGTCAGGCTGGATTCCTCCCTGCTCGGGAGAAAAAATATTGAGGCGGTGCGCATTGTCCATCCTCCAAAAATCGATGGCATCCTGAATGAACCCTTTTGGAAAACACTTCCGGTTGCCGGGCAGTTTGTGGAATACTCTCCGCGGAACGGGACCATCCCTACTTTCCAAACCGAGGTCCGTTTCGCCTACGACGACATGGCCCTTTACATCAGCGCCATCATGTTCGACCCTTCTCCCGACAGCATCAGGATGGAACTGGGGCGCCGCGATGAAATTGAACAACTTGCCACCGACTATATTTCTTTCGACATCCTGCCATACAACGATCAGTTGAACATGTACGAATTCAAGCTGAGCCCCCAAAACATACAGGGCGATTGCAAATATTCGGCCGTTGGCCAGGATTACAATTGGGATGCCGTTTGGGAAAGCGCCACCCGGGTGAATGATTCCGGCTGGGTCGCGGAGGTGAAGATTCCCTATTCAGCCCTGCGCTTTCCGGAGATGGAGAACCAGGTCTGGGGCATCAACATGTGGCGCAATCTATACCGGTACCAGGAATATTCAACCTGGAGTTTTGTCGATAACACAAGTAGTGAAATCTTCAGGTATTATGGTACTGTTACAGGGATGAGAAACGTGGATGCCCCGTTACGACTCTCCTTTTCACCCTATGTTACCGGTTATATTGAAAAAGATGCCACCCTGAAAAACTGGTCCTATTATGCGCGGGGGGGCCTTGATCTTAAACTTGGACTCAACGACAGTTATACCCTCGATATGATGCTGATCCCCGATTTCGGGCAGGTACAGTCGGATGACCAAATCCTTAACCTGACCCCCTTTGAGGTGCGTTATGACGAGAAGCGTCAGTTTTTCAGCGAAGGCACCGAAATGTTCAATAAATGTGGGATCTTTTACACCCGTCGGGTCGGGAGTGCGCCCCGAAACTATGAGGCCCCGTACGACAGTGCCGTGAAAAATGAAACTGTTACGAGGAATCCCGAAGAGACCCGCATCATCAATGCCACGAAAATCTCAGGAAGGAATGCAAAGGGCCTTGGAATCGGATTGTTCAACGGGATGACCACCAATACCTGGGGCATCCTTGAAGATACCATCACCGGGAATTCAAGAAGGATCATGACTCAGCCGTTTACAAATTATAATGTGCTGGTCTTTGATCAGAACCTGAAAAACAACTCCTATGTTACGCTGATCAATACCAATTACTGGATCCCTGATAATAGTTTCAGTGCCAATGTTACCGGGACAGAGGTGAAGTTGTGCAATAAAAAGAATACATTTTCCTTCCAGGGGCGGTTGAATGTCAGCCAGAAATATCAATTTAACAGCAGTCCCGATTTTGGGCACCAGTATATCTTGTCCGTCTCGAAACCCAGCGGGAAATTCCAGTATGTCTTAACGCGCGAAGAGACCGGAGACACCTATGATCCCAACGATATGGGGTTCCTGCTGTATAACAATGAGGTATACAATCACCTGGAATTATCTTACAGCATACGCGAACCAGTTGGAAAAATACTCAGTTCATTCAACTCATTCACCACAGATTATTCAACCCTGTACAAGCCAAACAAGTTTAAAACGCTTCAATTCCAGGTCACCAACAGTACAAAATTCATCAACCAATGGGTAAATACGACAGCATTCTATATTCAGCCGCTGGGCTTTAATGATTTTTATGAACCCAGGGTTTGGGGATGGGACTATAAGACGCCTTTAAACTATGGATTTTACTGGCAGGCGGGGACCGATATCCGAAAGATGTTCCGTTATGAACAGACCCTGGAAATCAGGAACAGTCCCGGGAATAACAATTTTACCTTCGTGATCGGCATTGCGCCCCGGCTTCGGATCAATGACCGGCTTTCGATCACCCTGAGCATTGATTTTGAAAAGGACATGAACAATTATGGCTGGATAAACACCATTTACGACACAGCCGGTAACCCGGTCATTTACTTTGGACGCCGTGATATTCAGACCATCAACAATATCCTCAGCGCGAGGTACATTTTTAACAACAAAGCCTCACTGACACTTCGGGCCCGGCATTATTGGTCGCAGGCCGATTACTTTGATTATTACAGGCTGAATACGGAGGGCACCCTTGAAAACACTGTGTATACCGAAAATCCGAACATCAGTTTTAACGCCTTCACGGTTGATCTCCAGTTCATCTGGTACTTTGCGCCGGGGAGCGAGCTTAGTTTTGTCTGGAAGAACAATATTCTGACGCAGGGGGATCAGATCAGCTATGATTATTTTGCAGATTTCAGCAAAACGATCAGTGCTCCGCAGACAAACAGTTTTTCGGTCAGGGTGCTTTATTACCTCGATTATCTGATCCTGAAAAAAGCCTTTTCAAAGAAGAGTAAAAGCGCTTCACAAACCTTTTAATCACGGAATTTTCATCTAACTTTGTCACTGCCGGAACACCATATTTTGCTGTTTCGCTATTTACGCACAATCTTCCCTTTTTCCAGGGTGTTTGTGAGCACCTCCTAATTTCCTATTGACATTATCATGAATATTCACAAACTCAACAACATCTTCAATCCCCAGCGTGTTGCCCTGATCGGCGTCAACACCAATCCGAACAGCGTGAGTGGTAAAGTATTGATCAACCTTGTCAGCGGAGGATTTCGCGGCGTCGTCTATCCGGTCAACCCCGACAATGAAGCGATCATGGGGATCCCGTGCTATACCAGTGTAAGCGTGCTTCCGAAAGTTCCCGATCTGGCGATTATCTGCACGGCCGCAGAAAAGGTTTTGGCCGCCATAACAGAATGCGGCGAATTTGGCGTCCGCGGAATCATCATCATGTCAGCAGGATTCAAGGAGATCGGTGAAGAGGGAAAAAGGATGGAGGAGGAGATCAAGAACGAAATCAGAAAATATGAAGGGATGCGGGTGATCGGGCCGAACTGTCTGGGGATCATCGTCCCGGCGCTGAAGCTCAATGCCTCCTTTGCAGCCTACATGCCCAAGCAGGGCAACATTGCTTTCATCTCCCAGTCGGGGGCCCTCTGCACCTCCGTATTGGACTGGGCCATCGAAGGAAAAATAGGTTTCTCGCAGTTTGTATCCATCGGCAACAGCATCGATGTTGAGTTTGGCGACCTGATCGACTATTTTGGTGAGGATGAAAACACGCATTGCATTATCCTGTATATCGAATCGATCCAGAATCCCCGGAAATTCATGACTGCGGCCAGGGCATTTGCCCGAAAAAAACCCATCATCGTTTACAAAGCCGGACGATTTCCTGAATCGGCCCAGGTGGCCGCTTCGCATACCGGGGCCATGGCCTCTGAAGATGCCGTGTATGATGCGGCTTTTCAAAGGACCGGGTTGGCCAGGGTATATGAAATCGGAGATATTTTCAGTGTGGCTGAACTGATCGGCCGCAGTAAATTTCCGCAGGGCCCCCGCCTTGGAATTGTGACGAATGCGGGCGGTCCGGGTGTGATGGCAACCGATGCCCTCATTGCCGCCAACGGTGTCCTCGCAGAACTCTCGGAAGAGTCAATGAATTTGCTGAACGAAAATCTTCCGGCCTACTGGTCCCATGGAAATCCCGTGGATGTGCTGGGAGATGCCCGTGCAAAAAGGATCGCCAAGGCCACGCAGATTGTGCTTGCCGACCAGGGGGTTGATGCCGTTCTGGTTATTCTGACCCCGCAGGCCATGACCAATCCAAATGCCACTGCCAAAGAGATCAGCGCCCTGGTAAGCAGCTCGAGGAAGCCGATACTGGCTGCCTGGCTGGGTGGGAAAAGCATGCATGAAGCCGATGATATCCTGGTTGAAAACGGAATTCCCTCCTATAAAACGCCCGAGCAGGCCATCAGGGCATTCATGACCATGGTGGCCTACAACCGCAACCTGGAAACCCTGTATGAAACACCCAAGGATATCCCGGTTGAATTCGCCCACGACCGGCAGATGCTTCGCGCGTCATTCACTGAGATGATAACCGGGCAGCCGAACATACTGGCTGAAAACAGATCGAAAAGCATTCTCGAAAACTTCGGGATATCCACCACCAAACCATACCTGGCCTCCACCGCGGAGGAGGCAACAGGAATAGCAGAACGTATCGGGTACCCGGTGGTGCTTAAAATCCAATCTCCCGATATCACCCACAAGTCGGATGTCGGGGGTGTTCAGCTGAATCTGGGAACGGAGAAACTGGTGAGGGCGGCATTTGAACGGATCATTGAATCGGCCAGGACCAAATGTCCGGATGCGCGCATCGACGGGATAACGGTCCAGAAAATGGCCTCTTACAAAGACTCTGTTGAGATGATCCTTGGCATTAAAAAAGACAAAGTATTTGGGACAGTCCTGATGGTCGGCATGGGAGGGATCACGGCCGAATTGTTTGGAGACAAAGCACTTGGATTCCCCCCGTTGAACGAACGTTTGGCTCGCCACATGATCGAATCCCTCAAAATATTTCCCCTGTTAAAAGGATACCGGGGAACACCACCCAAAAACATTGATAAACTCATCCAGGTCCTGATCCGGCTGTCATATATGGCAGCCGATTATCCCGAAATCGCTGAACTCGACATCAACCCGCTGCTGGTGACCCCGGATGATGTGATCGCCCTGGATGCGAGAATTGTGGTGGATCCGGAGGCGGCATGGCGCGAAGAGGATCCCTATTTCCATCTTGCCCTTCATCCCTATCCTGAAAAGTGGGTGAAATCAACCACCCTGCAGGATGGTACCGAAGTGCTGTTGCGCCCGATCAAACCCGAAGATGAACCCCTGTGGCTTGAGATGCTGGGTTCCTGTTCCAAGGAATCGCTTTACAACCGGTTCCGGTATTTCTTTCACTGGGAAACACACGAAGTGGCAACCCGGTATTGTTACATCGATTATGACCGTGAAATAGCCATCGTGGCTGAGATCATAGAAAACGGACACAAAAAACTGATCGGGGTTGGCCGCCTGGTTGCTGATCCGGATCATGAAACGGTTGAATATGCCATCCTGATCGTAGATGCCTGGCAGCAGAAAGATCTTGGAAATATCATCACCGATTTTTGCCTCGAGGTGGCTGAACAGGGAAAACTGAAGAAAATTGTCGCCCAAACCACTACCGATAACAAGCGCATGATCTCCGTTTTTCAAAAACGCGGATTTGAAGTGAAAATAAATAACCAGGATTCAACGGTAGATGTCACGAAAGTCTTGTCAAAATTGAAAAAGTAGATGTTTTTTCGTATTTTTGTATTCAGAACAGTACAAGTAACTAAAAATTAATATTTTATAACCTAATACCATGAATTTCGAATTTTCTGAAGAGCAGATCATGATTCAGCAATCGGCCCGGGATTATGCCCAGCGCGAACTTATTAAGGATGTCCTTGAACGGGACGCCAAGGCTGAATATCCGACACAACACGTAAAGGCCCTGGCTGAACTTGGTTTCATGGGAATGCTCGTTGATCCGAAATATGATGGAGGAGGAATGGATACGATCTCCTACGTTCTGGCGATGGAGGAGATCTCAAAAATAGATAGTTCGGTATCTGTCATCATGTCGGTGAATAATTCATTGGTTTGTTACGGAATTGAGGCCTTTGGGACTGAAGAACAGAAGGAAAGATGGCTTAAGCCACTGGCGCGTGGAGAAAAGATTGGCGCATTCCTGTTATCGGAACCGGAGGCAGGGTCTGATGCCACTTCGCAGCGGACAACGGCCATCGACCAGGGAGACCATTATCTGGTTAATGGCGTTAAAAACTGGATCACCAGTGGAAATTCAGCATCCACCTATGTGCTTATCGCCCAAACCCATGCCGAAAAGGGACATAAGGGGATCAACGCCTTTGTGGTTGACCGCCATTCGCCCGGCATTACCCTGGGCCCCCACGAAGACAAAATGGGAATGCGTAGCAGCGATACACACTCCGTTATGTTTACGGATGTGATCGTTCCCAAGGAAAACAGGCTGGGAGAAGATGGCTTCGGATTTAAATTTGCGATGAAAACGTTGGAAGGAGGGCGCATTGGTATAGCCGCACAGGCACTGGGGATTGCCCAGGGAGCCTATGAGCGCGCACTGCAATATTCAAAAGACCGGAAAACATTCGGCACCGAGATCATCAACCACCAGGCCATTGCCTTCAAGCTGGCCGAGATGCACACGCGCATTGAGGCTGCCCGTTATTTTTGCCTGAAATCGGCCTGGCTGAAAGATCAGAAAAAACCCTACGGTACGGCCAGTGCCATGGCCAAATACTGGGCTGCAGAAACCGCCATGTACGTGACTTCCGAAGCCGTACAGATACACGGAGGATATGGCTACGTGAAAGAATATCATGTGGAGCGGCTGATGCGTGAAGCAAAACTGACCCAGATCTATGAAGGAACCAGTGAAATTCAGCTGATGATCATAGCAAGAGCGATATCAAATATGTAATGAGTATCCCTGAAGTTTATAAACCCCAACACCATATCCGCATCGTGACCGCGGCCTCGCTGTTCGACGGACATGACGCTGCCATCAACATCATGCGACGGATCCTTCAGGCAAGTGGTGCTGAAGTGATCCATCTTGGCCATAACCGATCGGTGCAGGAGGTGGTCGATTGTGCAATCCAGGAAGATGTACAGGCTATTGCCATCACCTCCTACCAGGGCGGACACATGGAGTATTTTAAATATATGCTCGACCTGCTGAAGGAAAGAAACTGCGGGCATATCAGGATTTTTGGCGGAGGTGGCGGAGTGATTTTACCCCAGGAAAGTGCGGCATTGCAGGAATATGGGATTGCACGGATCTATTCGCCCGACGATGGCCGAGAAATGACCCTGCAGGGAATGATCAACGACCTGCTGATGAAGTGTGATTTTCCTGTGGGGGACCAGTCCGAATTTCATCTGAAAAATGTCCGGGACATGGATTTTAAGGAAATTGCCGGCCTGATTTCGGCCGCGGAAAACTTCCCGGACAAGAACAAAATCCTTTTTGAGAAAATCGAAAAGGAAGCTGCAGAAAAAAAGATCCCTGTGCTTGGAATCACCGGAACAGGCGGAGCAGGAAAATCATCACTCGTTGATGAAATCGTTCGCAGGTTCCTGGCCGATCTTCAGGATAAAAGGATCGCCATCATCTCCATCGACCCCTCCAAACGTAAAACGGGCGGGGCGTTGCTTGGCGACCGGATCCGGATGAACGCCATCTTCAATTCGCGGGTCTATATGCGTTCCCTTGCTACCCGGCAATCGAACCTGGCCCTTTCGAAATATGTGAAAGATGCCATCAATGTGACAAAAATAGCCGGGTTTGACCTGGTGATTGTTGAAACTTCAGGTATCGGGCAATCCGACACCGAAATCGTCGATCACAGCGATGTGACTCTTTATGTAATGACCCCGGAATATGGAGCAGCCAGCCAGCTTGAAAAGATCGACATGCTTGATTTTGCCGACCTGGTGGCGATCAACAAATTTGATAAACGCGGCGCCCTCGACGCCCTGCGGGATGTAAAGAAGCAATACCAGCGGAACCACCGCTCATTTGAAAAGCCGGTGGAGGAGATGCCGGTTTACGGCACGGTGGCATCGCAGTTTAATGATCCCGGGGTGAATGAGCTTTACAGGGCACTGATCCATACCATAAACACCAGGACCGGAATCGCCCTGCCCAGCTTGTTTGAATCAGGGGGTGAAATGACGGAGAAAATATTTATCATTCCGCCGTCACGAACCCGCTATCTGACAGAAATTACCGAGACAGTGCGCAATTACAACAACTGGACAACAGCGCAGGCGAAGGTTGCCCAACAACTGTACGGAATCGCCCAAACTATCGAAACCCTGCGAACCGGTCCGTCTGAAGCCGCCAAGGGGAGCGACACCGATATCGTCACGCCCTGTAACAGAACAGGAATGCTGCTTGAGCTGGATATGCTTTTTGAACAGACCTTGAAACAACTGGATCCGGTGAATTACGAGATCCTGAAAAACTGGAACGAAAAGGTAAAATCATACAAAGAAGATTATTACACCTATAAGGTCAGGGGAAAAGAGATTAAAGTTGAAACATTCACCGAATCACTTTCCCGGCTGAAAATACCGAAGATCTCCATGCCGCGGTATGAAGCCTGGGGCGATATTTTACGATGGAACCTGCGTGAAAATGTGCCAGGCGAATTTCCCTATGCAGCAGGAGTTTTCCCCTTCAAGCGCGAAAGTGAAGACCCGACGCGGATGTTTGCCGGGGAGGGAGGCCCGGAACGCACCAATAAGCGGTTTCATTATGTCTCCTTCGACATGCCCTTCGTAAGGCTTTCAACAGCCTACGATTCTGTCACCCTGTATGGATTTGACCCGGGGATCAGGCCCGATATTTATGGAAAGATCGGGAATGCCGGCGTTTCCATATCCTGCCTTGATGATGCGAAGAAACTTTATTCCGGCTTCGACCTGGTCGATCCGAATACCTCGGTTTCGATGACCATCAATGGTCCTGCGCCAACCATGGTCGGCTATTTTATGAATGCCGCCATTGATCAGCAGTGCGAAAAATATATCCGTCAGCATGACATGGTTGAGGAGGTTGAGAAAAAAATAGCGGCCATCTATAAAAAAGCGGGGACCAGGCGGCCACGTTACCAGGGTGCACTTCCAAAGGGCCACAACGGGCTGGGTTTATTGCTCCTCGGGGTAACCGGCGACCAGGTGCTGCCTCCCGAGATATATGAAAAGATTAAAAAAGATGCACTGGGGCAGGTTCGCGGAACCGTACAGGCCGACATCCTCAAGGAGGACCAGGCACAGAATACCTGTATCTTTTCCATCGACTTTGCCTTGAAAATGATGGGCGACATCCAGCAGTATTTCATTGACAACAAGGTCCGGAACTTTTATTCCGTTTCCATCTCAGGTTACCATATTGCCGAAGCAGGCGCCAATCCAATTTCACAACTTGCTTTCACTCTGTCCAATGGATTTACCTATGTGGAATATTATGTTTCCAGGGGAATGGATGTCAATAAATTTGCTCCCAACCTTTCATTCTTCTTCTCCAACGGCATCGATCCCGAATACTCTGTCATTGGTCGGGTAGCCAGGATTATCTGGGCCAAAGCCATGAAATTCAAGTACAAGGCTGATCTGCGGTCACAGATGCTGAAATACCATATACAGACCTCCGGCCGGTCACTGCATGCCCAGGAGATCGACTTCAACGACATCCGCACCACGCTGCAGGCCCTGTATGCCATCTATGACAACTGCAATTCGCTCCATACCAATGCATACGATGAGGCGATCACCACGCCTACCGAAGAATCGGTCCGCCGGGCCATGGCCATCCAGATGATCATCAACAATGAACTGGGGCTCGCCAAGAATCAGAATCCGCTGCAAGGGGCCTTTATCATTGAGGAGCTGACTGACCTGGTGGAAGAGGCGGTGATGCTGGAATTCGAACGGATCTCGGAGCGCGGTGGGGTGCTGGGTGCGATGGAAACCATGTACCAGCGCAGCCGGATCCAGGAGGAAAGTCTCTATTATGAAACACTGAAACATACGGGAAAACTCCCGATCATCGGGGTGAATACCTTTCTTTCAAGCAAAGGATCTCCTACGGTTTTACCCGGAGAGGTGATCCGCGCCACGGAGGAGGAAAAACAATACCAGATCAGCATGTTGGAGAACCTGCACAAAACACATGCAGAAACCTCAGCTGCGATGATCGAAAATCTGAAGAGGGCGGCAATAAAAAATAGTAATATCTTTGAAAGCCTGATGGAGGCGACCAAAGTCTGTTCCATCGGACAAATCACCGATACCCTGTTCGAAGTTGGAGGACAGTATCGCCGCAGCATGTAAAACGTAAAAATCCGTTATATGACCAAGTTTAATATTTTGGTTGTCAATCCCAAGGATTGGCTCACGCAAATATCTGCCTACCAGAATCACAAACTATTGTATATGATCAGCCGGAAACATTCGGCCGAAGAACTTTCACCCTTCAAAACGATTTATGACCAGGTGCAGTTTCGTAAGGAGAGTGTTATCAGGGAGATTAAGAAAAATGATTTCTGCCTGGACGAACTGAAGATCGTAATTTCCCGAGGCGGGTTGATCAAGCCGGTACAGTCGGGGGTTTTCGCTGTAAATGATCTTTTAAAAAAGGATCTGTCACACAGTCCCGTCGGCCAGGATATCATCAATATCGGCGGTTTGCTGGCCGATGCCATTGCGGCAGAGATTCCGGGCGCAAGGGCCATGATCGCCGACCCAACCGTAGTGGATGAGTTTCATGAACTGGCAAGGATCACAGGTGCACCGGAGATCAAACGGAAATCAATTTTCCATGCCCTCAACCAGAAGGCGGTGGCCAAGCTGCATGCTGAAACCCATAAGAAGAAATATGAGGAGTTGAATCTCATCGTGGCACACATCGGAAACGGGACCACCGTCGGAGCGCATTATCGCGGCCGGGTGATAGATGTGAACCAGGGATTTGAGGGCGACGGGCCATTTTCAATGGTTCGAAGCGGATCGCTGCCCATGGGCGATGTGGTAAAGATGTGTTACAGCGGAACCAAGACCCTTGATGAAATGTTGTGTCTGCTTACCCACTGTGCCGGCGTGAATGCCTACCTGGGAACAAGGGACATCAATGAAATAGAGAGCCGCATCAATCATGGCGATGAACATGCCAGGCTGATCATGGAGGCCATGGCTTACCAGGTGTCGAAATGCATCGGTGAAATGTTTGCGGTATTAAAGGGTGATGTGGATGCCATCCTCATCACCGGTGACATTGCGCACAGCCAGTTTGTTGTTCACCATATCATTGACCATGTGGAAAAATTTGCCCCGATATTCCTCTATCCCGGCGACAACGAACTCCAGGCCATGGCAGGCAATGCCCTTCGCGTTCTGAAAGGCGAGATGGAGGTGCAGGAATACGTTTAGCGATTTACGACGTACTATTTTTGATTTACCATTTCGGGATGGTCAGGAAAAGGCTTTGATTTAAATGGATCTTCACATGAAATTGTTTTCCATAAACACCGGGAATCTGAAACTCGACGGCGGGGCTATGTTTGGCGTGGTGCCTAAGGTCATTTGGGGAAAATCATACCCCTGTGATGAAAACAACCTGTGCAACTGGTCGATGCGCTGTTTGCTGGTCGTGGATGGATCCCGTAAAATACTGATCGATTGCGGCATCGGCGGGAAGCAAACTGAAAAGTTCTTTTCAAATTATTACCTGAACGGAGACGACACGCTTGAAAAATCCCTGGAATCCTGCGGATTTACCAGGGAGGATATCACCGACGTGATTCTGACCCATCTGCATTTTGATCATGCCGGCGGTGCGGTCTGCTGGAATGCAGATAAAACAGGATATGAAGTCACCTTCAGGAATGCAATCTATCGGGTCAGCCGCCGGCAATGGGAATGGGCCACCAGCCCGAATAACCGCGAAAAGGCATCGTTTCTTAAAGAAAATATCCTGCCGATCAAAGAGATGGGCCGGCTTGAACTGATCGATGAAGATTCGACCCTCTTTCCGAATGTTTCCGTCCGCCTGTTCAACGGGCACACCGATGGCCAGGTGATTCCCTTTATCAGATACAAGGATAAAACAGTGGTCTATATGGCCGATGTGCTGCCCTCTGCCGCACACATTCCCCTGCCATGGGTCATGAGTTACGATACCCGCCCGCTGATCACCCTGAAGGAAAAGGAGGCCTTTATGGCCGAAGCGGCACAAAACGAATATGTGCTTTTCCTGGAACACGATCTGTATCATGAATGCTGTACCGTGGAGAATACTGAAAAGGGAGTCAGGCTGAAGGAGTGCTTTTCGCTTTTAAACTTGACACGTGACGCGTAACTATTTGCAACTCGTGAAAAGTATCGTGTAGTTTGTAACTGACCTGTGCCTTACGAAAGTTTTTTCCTGATCTCAGTCAGCATGACTTCTGTCATTTTGGTCAGATCGTACTCATAATGCAGCCCCCAATCCTTCTTGGCGACATCATCGTTGATGCAGGCCGGCCATGAATCGGCAATAGCCTGGCGGAAGTCGGGCTTGTAGGTGATCTCAAAATCCGGAATGTGTTTTCTGATCTCGTCGGCAAGTACCTGCGGGGTAAAACAAATACCAGCCACATTGTAGCTTGAACGCAACGACAGTTTGGATGCATCAGCCTCCATCAGGTCGATGGTGGCATGAATGGCATCGGGCATGAACATCATCGGAAGAGCTGACTCCGGGCCAAGGAAACATTCGTATTTTTTGTTTTTGATGGCCTCATAGAAAATTTCAACAGCATAATCCGTAGTTCCGCCGCCGGCCTCTGTCTTGTAGCTTATCAGTCCGGGATATCGCAAGCTGCGGGTATCCACGCCGTATTTGTTAAAGTAATACTCGATCCATCGTTCGCCGGCCAGTTTGCTGATGCCGTACACTGTGTTGGGCTCCATAATGGTATACTGCGGGGTATTCATCCGCGGAGTGGATGGTCCGAATACGGCAATGGAAGAGGGCCAGAAAATCTTCGGGATTCTCAGTTCGCGGGCTAATTCCAGTACATTCATCAGGCTGCGCATGTTGATATCCCAGGAGGCCAGCGGGCGTTTTTCTGCATTGCCCGAAAGGATGGCAGCCAGGTGGTAGATCTGGGTGATTTTTTCATGTTCAAGGATCAGCTGAAGCTTTGAAGCATCAAGCACATCCAGGATTTCAAACGGGCCGGAGCCTGCCACCTCAGGCGGGGCAGGACGAATATCGGTTGCGATGACCCTTGATTCCCCATAAATTTTTCGTAGTGCGAGTGTGAGCTCCGAGCCGATCTGTCCGGAACATCCAATGACAAGGATTTTTTCCATTAGCTGGTTGTTAAAAGATTCACGCAAAAGTAGAAAGAATTTCTGTTGGAGAAACAAGTTGACTGGGAAAGAGGATATTGGTATATTATTTATTTTGTAATTTTGAGAGGATAACAAACGGAAATGATCAAGAAAGGTATCTTGTTTCTGGACCGGCTGGGAACAAAACTGGTCTTTCTCCCTGGTGATTCAGAAGAGGAATTAAAGGGTAAAAAAAACTTTCTCTCTTCTCTTACCGTCACACTGCTTATGGTGGCAGTACTGACGGTAATCACCGGATGGATGCACCTGAAAATCATGACTACAGCAGGCATCTGCCTGATCATCAGCTATTCACTGACCTTTTCAGTTTTTTTAATTGTCCGGCGTGTGGTTCACTGGTTTCTGTTTGTCGGACAGCTTTTTGTGCTACTCATTACCTTTATTACTATTTTGAGTTTAGGCGGGATTCCCCATTCCGGCGGACTTATTTTTGTGGGCATGGCAACAGTAGTGTATTCCATGGCATTTCCGACAAAAAAAATGGCACTGGGGCTGTTTTGTGTGTATCTGGTGACCCTGTTACTGGAAGGGATTCTTCACCCCTGGCTAACCACCACTCCGGAATTATCACCTGCGGTCAATGTTGCATTTTTCGTGATCAATGCCGTTTGGATCTCTGTTTTCATGCTCTTCAGCGTGTTTTACATCTTTGCACAACGTGCTGAAATAGCAAAGGCAAAATCAGAACGACTCCAGGAACTGGATGAATTAAAGACCCGGTTGTTTACCAATATTGCCCATGAATTCCGCACACCCCTCACTGTAATATCCGGCATGACCGAAATGATCAGGGATAATCCGGAGGAACAGTGCGGGGAACGTATCGACTTGATCCTTCGCAATACCAAAAGCATACTTAAACTTGTTGACCAGATGCTGAACCTCTCCAGGATGGATGCCGGTTCCATGCCCCTGCATTTTGTTCAAAGCGATATGGTAGCATTTCTTCGTTTCCAGACAAGTTCCTTTTCGGGACTTTTCCTCCACCGGATGATTCGGCTGCATTTTCTCCCGGATTGCAATGAGCTTACCATGGATTTGGACCCGGATAAAATGGAAGAGATCATTGGGAATCTTTTGACCAATGCCTTAAAATATACTCCTGCAAACGGAGATGTTTATCTTAAAGTGAATTTCCTGCCGGGTGAAGGAGCTGTAATCCGGGTCAGAGATACCGGTGTTGGGATACCGGAAGATCACCTTTCAGGTATCTTTGAAAGATTCTACAGGGCGGGGAATGATCCTTCTCACTATGAAGAAGGGAGCGGGATTGGTCTTACCCTGGTACGTGAATATGTGAAACTCATGGGCGGTGAAATTACCGCTAAAAGCAAATCGGGTGAAGGTTCGGAATTCATTATCACTTTGCCGATCACACACAATGCCATGATGCAGGAGGTCATCCCACCTGAAAAAGCAATGACGGATGATGAAGCCTTTTCTATGGACAGATGGTCCTTTTCTGAAGAAGGGACCACCGATCGCCCCCACCTGCTTCTCATTGAAGACAACCAGGATGTGATTCGCTACCTGAGCATGATATTGGTCAACACCTTTGATCTGAAGGTTGCCGTGAATGGAGAAGACGGCATCCGGAAAGCATTGGAAAATATTCCCGACCTCATTCTCTCCGATGTGATGATGCCCGGAATCGATGGTTTTGAACTTTGCCGCCAGCTGAAACAAGATTTCCGGACAAGCCATATTCCCATCGTACTGTTGACTGCCCGTGCTGACCAGGCATCACGAATTGAAGGTTTGGAACATGGCGCCGATGCTTATCTGATTAAACCCTTCAATAAAAACGAACTGCTCGCCTGCCTTCGGAATCTTTTCATTCAGCGGGAAAAACTCCGCATTAGATACAGCATTCAGCCTGTTTCGGAAAACATCCACGCATCCGGTCCCGATGAGATGTTCATGCAGCGGATCCACAAAATTCTTGAAACCAACTTTGCCAGTGAGCAATTCGGGATAAAAGAGCTGTATACAGCAATGGAGATCAGCAGGGTTCAGCTTCACCGCAAGCTCATTGCTTTGACCGGTCAACCGGCTTCACATGTAATCCGGAATTACCGACTTGCTAAAGCAAAACAACTGCTATTAAGTACATCAAAAACGGTCGCTGAAATTGCTTATGATACAGGGTTCAGCGATCCCAATTATTTCAGCCGGGTATTTGCCCTGGAGTTTGGATATCCTCCCACGGAAATAAGAAAAGGGAGCGGAATAATCCCTGAAACAAAAGGGAAGGGTTTGAAACAATAATCCAGTATTTTTTATTTTTTATCCTGAAAAAGAAACTGTGGTTAAGGGGACTGCGGAGTCCCGTTAATAACTTTGAAGTTGGATCAACCTTAAAACTTCAGGTTATGAAAACACACAGCAGTCAATTGCTTTCAGGTTTTTTTGCTCTCACAATGTTATTCTTTTTCTTAATTATTTCACAGGGAGAGGCCCAGGAATATACCTGGACTGAATTGAATGACATGATTTATCCAACCGCCGCTCATGCATCCTGTATCAGCAATGGCAAGGTTTATGCCATTGGAGGAACCGATAAAACCATGCATGGGAATGAATATGGAGAAGCCTATGTCCAGATTTATAATCCTGAATCAGGCAGTTGGAATCAGGGACAATCGATGCAGTTTCCCAGGATGATGCTGGGTGTTGCCCAGGTGAATGGAATTATTTATGCTATCGGAGGCGGCTATGTCGACTACTTATCCGATGCGAATGAAGCCTACGACCCCTCGACAGATACATGGACAACGAAAGCACCAAAACCGACAAAAAGCAGTTGTTTCGGCACCAGCGTAGTAGATAATAAAATTTACATTGTTGGCGGAATGCATGCAAGTCCAAGTTTTCCTACAGAAGTATATGATCCCGCCACGGATAAATGGAGCTCCCTGGCCCCAATTACTCATCCCGCTGCCGGAATTGCCTGTGCTGCAGTAAACGGTAAAATATATTCGATCGGAGGAGTCGATAATACCTATACCTGTGTTGATTTATTGCAGGTATATGATATTGCTAAAAATACATGGGAAACCAAACAGCATATGCCTTATGCAAGGTTTGGTGCCGTTGCTGCTGCCATCGGGAATAAAATCTATGTATTTGGGGGTTGTGTTTTTCCAGTAAATACGGCTACTTCAAATGTTCAGATCTATGATATCGGGACCAATACCTGGACCAATGAAGACATCCTTCCAATACCTACCCAGTGGGCGGCAGTTTCAGCCGGGGAAGATAATACAGTCTATTTATTGGCGGGTGAAAACAAGTGCATGATGACCTATACAGATGCCACAATTTATAAATTCCTCTATAAATTCAAGGTCAACTCAACGGGTATTGAAACTTTGAACGGGAACAATAACTGCTCCCTCAGCATAATTCCTAACCCGGTGACCCAACAGGTAAAAATTAAGTACAGAACGGTGGAAGATGGGATAGCTTCCATTGAAATTTACACTATAACAGGAAAAAAGATAGCGGTTCTTACCAACCGTTTTGAGCGACAAGGCCTACATGAAATCACGCAAAACATGGTCAACCTGCCGGCAGGCATCTATTTCTGCCGGCTGAAGTCCGGGGGAATGATGACAATGGAGAAGGTTATAAAGATCAATTAGCCGTAAAAAACCATCTATCCTGACCTGAACTTTTTCAATGCGTTATGACCTTTAATCGGGGATTGTGATAATTTTCTTTTGCCAGATTTAATCCCGAAACAATTCATTCCGGTATATTTTATAACATTACCCATTGTGAGGCTATTAAACCAATAGAGGGTTGATTATTGATATTTTTTATAATTTAGCTGTTGCAGAAGCCTTATATCTCTCAGATGAAACCGATAATTTTTTTCCTAACCATATTCCAGCTTTGGTCATTCCTTGTTTCAGCCCAGGCCCCCATTCCTCCTCCGGTAAAAAACAACTTCAGCAAGCTTACCTCCTGCGATGAGCTTACTTCCTATATTCAGGCTCTTGAAAAACAATCAAAAATTGTGAAAACAGAGATCATCGGACAATCGGTAAAGGGCCGGAATCTATATGCTCTGAAATTTTCAGCTTCAGAAGTGGGTAAGGATCGCGCAAAAATAAAAGTACTCATCCTTGCACAGCAGCATGGAAATGAGCAATCGGGGAAAGAGGGTATCCTGCTCCTTACCCGGGAATTATTGAAGCCTGAAAACCGGTATCTTTTTGATAAAATTGATCTCGTTCTGGTTCCGCAGGTAAATCCCGACGGGTCGGAATTAAATCAACGGCGCAACGCAAATGGAATGGACCTGAATCGGAATCACCTGATCCTGACCGAACCTGAAACCATCGCCCTGCATAAGTTTTTTGACAGATACCTGTTCGAAGTGACCATGGATGTACATGAATACTGGCCCTTTGGCGACGAATGGAAAAAATACGGATACAGAAAGAATTTCGACATCACGGTGGGGGCCACTACCAACATCAATGTTGCGGAAGACATCCGGAAGTTATCCAACAACGGATATCTCCCGTTCATTTTCAAGTATCTGGATACCAGGAATTTTTCCTCCTTTACCTATAGTCCCGGCGGACCACCGGAGCTTGCCTATATCAGGCACAGCACCTTTGATATCAACGATGGCCGCCAGAGTTTCGGCATCCAGGGCACCTTTTCCTTCATACAGGAGGGGATGAACGGCAAGGATGATTCCATCGAAAACATGCAGCACCGGGCCACCGGGCAGATGACCGGCATACGTGGGTTGCTGGAGTATGTATATGAAAACAAAGATGAGGTTAAATCAATTGTTACCAACGAAAGAAAAAAACTTGTCTCCCCCGAACCCCGCCAGGATATCTCCATTCAGTCGGAGCATGTTTCCAACGGCCAGTTACTGAAGATTCCGCTGTTTTCCTATTATTCGGGGAAAGATTCCATTGTTACGGTTAAGGATTACCGTCCTGTTGTCAAATCGCTGTATGATGTCCGGAAACCATTGGGGTACCTGATCCCAAAAGATTGTACCATCCTTGTGGAATGGGCCGGCCGCCATGCACTTAAACAAATCCCCCTTAAAAATATCTCAGGAGATCAGATTGGACAATATGCAATCACCGCCCTTGACTCCGTCGATTTTGAAGGAGACAGAACGGTTAATCCACAGGTTGTGCTGAATGTGCTTAAGGAACTGCCAGCTGGTCCGGGTTTTATATTCATCCCGACCGCACAGCTGAAAGGAGATCTGGTTGTGCTGGCTCTTGAACCGAAATCGACGCTCGGATTAATTACCTATGAGAAATATGCTCCTCTTTTAAAGATCGGACAACCTTACCCTGTTTTACTCGTAACGAAGAGATAGCTTCATATATTGTTTAACCCTTTTAAACTTAAAATCATATGCGAATTGAACGAATCGAACTCCGACATGTCAAAATGATCCTGGTAAGCCCGTTTGTAACCTCGATGGGAACTGAATATGATGAAGAACATATAATTGTCAGGGTGGATGCTGACGGTGTCACCGGTTGGGGTGAAAGCGTAGCTGAAGGCACCCCGTTTTATTCTTATGAAACGGTGCCAACAGCATGGCACATCCTCCAGGATTTTTTAATGCCTGCCGTGCTTGGCAAAGAGTTAAACAGTGTAGATGAAGCCATAGCAGGCTATGCAAAGGTTCGCGGGCATATGATGGCCAAAGCCGGCATTGAAGCCGCTTTATGGGATGCTTTTGCAAAGAGCAAGGGAATTTCACTTTCACAGATGATGGGTGGCACACGCAAAAAGATTGACGTCGGCGTGAGCATCGGCATTCAGGATTCGGTTCCCGGGTTGATCAAAAAGGTTGAAGGGTATCTTGCAGAAGGCTATAAACGAATAAAGATCAAGATCGCCCCGGGGTTGGATTTGCAGTTTGTGGATGCGCTCCGGAAGGAGTTTCCGGGAACGATGCTTCAGGTAGATGCAAACTCAGCATATAAGCTGGAGGACATCGATATCTTTAAAAAAATGGACAATTACGGGCTGGTATTGATAGAGCAGCCGCTGGGATACGAGGATATCTTTGATCATTCAAAGCTCCAGCGCGAACTCAAAACCCCCATTTGCCTCGATGAGAGCATTCATTCACTCGACGATACGCGTGCAGCCATCGAACTCGACAGTTGCCGCGTGATCAATATAAAACCTGGTCGTGTCGGGGGTTTCACTGAATCAAAACTCATCCACGATTACTGCGCCAGCATGAACATCCCGGTTTGGTGCGGAGGCATGCTCGAATCAGGAATAGGCCGGGCTGGTAATGTGGCGCTGGCATCCCTGCCCAATTTCACCCTGCCAGGCGATATTTCTGCAAGCAAGCGATACTACAAGGAAGATATCGTGGAGCCCGAATTTTTGGTCAACAAGGATGGCACCATGGATGTTCCTACCAAACCGGGCATCGGGGTGGAGGTGAACATGAGGGTGCTTGACAATGTTACCGTGCGGAGTGTGGCTCAGAAGATTTAACTGCTGGTTTTTCCGTATTCTCCCGGAGGCAATCATTGACAATTTTCAGGATCTTCTCCATTTTTTCGGGATCGGCTTTGGATGCCACATCCCTGGGAGTATGATAGTCGTCATGAAATCCTGAAAAGAAGGTCATCACCGGGATCTTCCGGGCAGCAAATGGAGCGTAGTCGCTTCCTGAATGCCCGGTCACATCCCAAAGATCAAGTGTGAATGGATGCTCCAGTTGCGAATTGCTCCTGCTCGCGATATTTTTCAAATCTTCACTGAAGGGCAAGGTCCCGATGCTGATCACACGTCTGGCTGTATCATCAGAGGCGCTCCGTGAGATCATGTCCATGTTGATGACAACCGATAACCGGTCAGGGATGATCGGGGTATGCCTTGAAAAATAGTCGCTTCCGAGTAGCCCTTTTTCTTCGGCGGTCCAGGCCGCAAAAATGATGTTGCAGGATGGTTTTTCCTGGTGATTTGCCCAGACCCCTGACAAGGCGAGCATTCCTGAAACACCCGAAGCATTGTCGTCAGCACCATTGTAGATCACGCCCTTTCTGGTGCCCAGGTGGTCGTAATGGGCCCCAACAATGATATATCTACTGGTGTCAGATCCTGTGATTATTCCAAGCACATTGCGAACCATCAGTGGTTCCTGCTTTATGGTAACCGAAAACCTGAGTTTTTTACCATGCATCACCCCCGAAGCGGTTGTCATTTCCCGTGCCGCTTTTATTTCAAAGCCGGGAAGATCGATTCCGGTCCCATTCAAAAGCAAACGGGTGGCAGCAATTCCCAGCCTGAAGCAGGGGATTTTGACGAGCCCCGTGTCACCTGGAAGGTAATGTTCCGGATCCTCATATTCAGGTTCTGCCGGTTTGGGTGAATTCATGGCGCTGGTCACCACTTCCAGATTTACCGGGGTGAGATGATAGGGATTTACAGTGTCTCCCGGATTGATCACAATCAAGGCCACTGCCCCGTGTTTTTCGGCAACGCGGAGTTTTGCTGACAGATCAGCATATTCATTGCTAAAATCCCTGCCCAGTTTTTTCCATGCGGGGGAGGTTGTGTCGGCATGACCGGGGAACCCGTCCACAATCACGACAATCTGGTTCCTGACATTCGTCAGGTTGTAATCATTATATTTTTTGCCGGGCGCTTCGATGCCATAACCTGCAAATACCACCTGGGTTTCTCCTTCACTGCCAGAGGGAACAGGAGCAACCTCATAGTCAATTCCCCGTGTAAATGACAGTTCAGATTCCCCTTCTGGAGAACCCTGGATGAGCGCCAGCGAAGATTTTTCAACCTGGAAACACATCACCTCGAAATTCTGAAACCAGGTACGGGATGGTGGATGGAGTGATCCCTGTTTACCGGATCTGTCAGCGTCACCATAGGGTATTAATCCATTCAGTTTCATCATGGAGCTGATGTAATCTGCTGCCATGAATCCACCGCGGGCACCGGCTTCACGTCCCTCCATCCAATCGGAAGAGAGGAATGACTGGATCGGTGTAAAATCCTGCCTGGAAAGGGCAGGTGAAGGATGGGAGGCAGGCTGTGCATTGAGGGCTATCCATGACAACCACAGGAAAATGAGGGAAATTAAAGATCTTTTCATTAGCACATGATCTTGCCCATGGCCATCAGGTGGACGATGTTGAAATTTTTATCCAGCAACAGCAGGTCGGCATCGTTCCCCTCCTTTATATGACCCTTGCCATGTAATTTCAGGATATCGGCAGGATTTGAGGTGGCCACTTTCAAAGCAGTTTCCACCGGAATCTGGTCGATCAAAACGGCCTCTTTGATCTCCCGTAAAATGGAAGAGGGAAGTCCCATGTCAATTTTCACCAGTTTTCCTTCAGCGTCGAAACTTGGAAGAGACCCGCATCCATCGGAGGTGAAAGTAATATGTTCTATTGGGACTCCTGCTGCGAGGAGTTGTTTTACGGCCACCGATGGTTTAATCTCTACATCCATGTCATACGGATAGGAGCTGGTGGTGATATCTACAAATCCCTTCTTTCCATATTCCTTTGCATCTTCGAATATATAGGGATTGCGGTTGCAATGGGTTGGGATGAACTGCCTGTATCCCATCTCAGTGGAGGCAACCACCTCATGCAAGGGCCTGAAAGGATCCTTTGCATCTCCCATGTGCATATTGACGATTCCGGCCTTGCCGCCGATCATCCCTGCCACGCGGGCATGGGCAGTGATCCGCGCAAGTTCTGCAATGGAAGGTACCGAAGAACGGTGGTCGGAGATGGCCACTTCGCCAACACCAATGATCTCCTCGAACAGGGCAATATCTTTCGCTATATCCCCGGTGATGGTTGGGGAGGGAACCTGGTAAGCCCCTGTATACATCCAGGCAGAAACACCCAGTGCCCGCAATGTTTTAACCTTCATCAGCACGCTTTCCACGGTCCGGGTGATTCCGTCGGTGCCAAGGCACCCGATTACAGTGGTGACACCCCCTTCGATCATCATACTCAGTTGAAGTTCGGGCATCCTGCTGGCAGGGCCGCCCTCGCCTCCGCCCCCTGTAATATGAACATGGCTGTCAATAAGCCCGGGAACAAGCATCAACCCCTCACAATCAATGATATTTACTTCCACTCCACCCGGAGGGTCAATATAATCTCCTATGGCTAGGATTGTCTTTCCGCCGGTGAGCAGATCCTTTTTCCCGGAATAGTCCGGATTGTAAAGTTGTGCGTTTTTGAAAAGTGTCAGCATAGTTTGAAGGTTTATCAGGCAAAGTTGAGAAAAATTTTCACCGCACCATTTTGTTTCCAAAGAATTATTATATTTTCGCCTTTGAAACATCCTCCCTGCTTCGTAATATCATCTACATCATGAAATTTTCCCACTATATAACCGTATTATCCCTTTTTTTCTGTGCAGCAGAAGTATTCTGCCAGACAGTTCCATCCGGAAACCTCGTAATCGTTGGGGGAGGACTTGAAGCCAACAACAAAAGCGTTTTTCAGCAGCTGATCAGTCTTGCCGGGGGAGCCGAAAAGGCAACCTTTGCGGTGGTTCCTTCAGCCAGCGGAACTCCGATGCAGTCATATGTTTATTTCAGGAATCTCCTGATATCCTATGGTGTTAAACCAGGCAACATTTACGTGGCTCCTTTGGCCGTGCTGGATGATGACAGTACCAAAGATGTGAATGAATCGGAATGGAAAAACAACGGCAATGATCCGAAAGTAGCAGAACTTGTGAGGAAATGCACCGCCATTTGGTTCTCAGGCGGAGACCAGGCGAGAACAATGAAAACGCTCGTTCGTGCCGATGGCAGTCATACTCTGGTTCTGGATGCAATGTGGGATGTATATCGGTCGGGAGGTGTGATCGGAGGCACCAGTGCCGGCGCTGCAATCATGAGCGAAGTGATGATCGGGGGAGGCACCAGCCTTGCAGCCCTGACCCATGGTTTGATCACAGATTATACCGGCGATGATTTCCCGGAGGGACAGGGGGTATGGGTAACCAAGGGACTTGGGTTTTTCCCTCACGGGGTAGTCGATCAGCATTTTAATGCCAGGGCCCGTTTCGGGAGGCTCTCCATGACCTTGATGAATAATAAAAAGGGGAAACTTCAGGGTTTTGGAGTTGATGAGAACACGGCGCTTATATACAATAGTAAGCAAAACAAAATGTACGTGGCTGGCGCCGCAGGAGTCACCATCCTGAATACGACAGATGCCCGGATATCGGAGGTTCAGAAACTGCCCGTTATTGAGAACATCCTGCTGAGCTATCTCGAAGAGGGCGATTCCTATGATTTCAATACCGGGATCATCACCCCTGCCGAGGGAAAGCAATCAACCAGGGGAAAAGAACGTCACACCGAAAAATATATCGGCCAGGAGGGAATTTTATCAGCCAGCCCTGCCACCTTCCGCGATCTCCTCACCATTCACCTGGCCGATAACAAAGTGACGGATACTGTTCAGAATATTACCTTTATCAGCCCCGTCTCAGGATTTCAGGTCTTCCTGAGCAAAACCCCTTCAAGTGAATCATTTTATCCCCAAAAGCCACACAGCGATCATTATACTGTGACCAACATCAGGATGGACATCATCCCGGTTAATATTTCTGTAAAACCACTTAAGATTAAATACTAACCAAACATTCATTGTATGAAAAAACACTACTATTTGTTATTGTTGTTTGGTGTTCTCCTTCAGCAGGTCGTCGCACAGGATATCCCTGTCAGCGGAACGATCACCGCTTCTGATGATAACTCCCCAATTCCAGGGGTTACCATTTTGATCAAAGGGAGTACACAAGGAACCACCTCAAACATCAACGGAAAATATTCACTCCTGGCACCAGCCAAAGGGATATTGGTTTTTTCCTTTGTGGGAATGCAGACCCAGGAAATTCCAGTGAACGGGCACAAAGTGATCAATGTCAAGCTGAGTGACCAGGACATTGCACTTGGCGAACTGGTGGTAGTCGGGTACAGCACCACAAGCAAGAAACTTCTTTCGGGCTCCATAGAGTTGCTGAATGAAGATGAGATAAAAAACATGCCTGTTCGCACCCTCGATGGTGTTTTACAGGGTCAAACCGCAGGGCTCACTGTCAATACGCAGTCGGGAACTCCAGGGGGACAGAACATGATCAAGCTCAGGGGAGGAAGTTCCATCAATGCAAGCAACCAGCCCCTGATCGTCATCGACGGGATACCGGCCATCACCGGCCAATACTCCCAGGTAGGGATGAGCGGGCAGGAGATCAATGCCATGAGTGACATCAACCCCAATGATATTGAAACGATGACCATCCTGAAAGATGCCTCCGCCACTTCGGTGTATGGTGCACGTGCATCCAACGGGGTTATCCTGATTACCACCAAGAAGGGAAGCCGCGATAAAACGGATGTTTCACTGAACCTTAGCTACGGATGGCAGACTCTGCCAAAGGAGCGGATCATCCCGATGATGAGCGCCTCCGATTGGAATGCATACAAAGGGACCAATGTCCAGGGAATCAATACCGACTGGATGAAGGAGATATTGATAACTGCGCCTACTGCGAATACGGAACTTTCAGTCAGCAGCGGCAGCGATAAATTCAGGCTCTTCATCTCCGGGAACTATTATGATCAGGGCGGTGTTGTGATGGGGACATCCTACCAGCGCTACAGTGGCCGTTTGAACGCTGATTATAAGATCCTGCCAAACCTCACCATCGGCGGAGGTGCCGGCATTACCTATTCGAAAAATGCCCGTGTGGAGGGGGATGCCACCCTGAACGGTCCGTTGCCAAATGCCATGTCGATTCCTGCCATTTATCCTGTTTTTGATGCAAACGGCAAATACGACGAATCCATGTTCTATGCAAACCCTGTAGCCATTGCCAAGAATTCTATCAATAACGCCTATACCAACAGAACTGGTGGAAATGCATACGTCGAATATAAATTTCTGGATGGATTTACCTTTACCTCCAAATTCGGAATCGACATATACAACCTCAGGGAGCATAGTTATGATCCTACCACCACCCGCCAGGGTAAAAAGTACAATGGCCTTGGGATCGAAGGAACCAGTTATGCCAGCAACCTCACCACCAATAACACGATTCAGTATATCAATGAATTCAAGGAAAAGCACAACATTGATATCCTGATCGGCCACAGCTTTGAAAAATATGCCAACCGTACCACCTATATCGAAGGCATCAACTTTCCGAATGACAATCTCCAGTACCTGACATCGGCCGGAACCATTCGGGCAGCTTCCGCTACGGCCCTCGACCGTGTTATGAATTCTTACTTCGGACAATTCAAGTACAATTTTAAGTACAAATACATTTTTACTTTGACTGCCCGTGCCGATGGTTCCTCGAAATTCGGGACCAACAACAAGTATGGTTATTTCCCGGCAGGGTCAGTTGCCTGGCGTATGTCGGAAGAGCCCTTCATGAAAAAGGTGAAATGGATCAATGAATTGAAGATCAGGGCCATTTACGGGCTTACCGGGAATGACGGAATTGGTGATTTTGCCTCCCTGGGTCTTTACGGGGCTGGATACAATTATGGAGGCAACTCCGGGATTGCACCCACCCAGCTTCCCAACCCTGACCTGAAATGGGAAACTACGACCCAAACAGGACTTGGGTTTGATTTATCGTTTTTCAAGAACAGGATCAGTCTCAATTTCGATGTCTATTACAATCATACCAAAGATCTGTTGCTTGAGCGGCCAATCCCTGCTTCATCCGGTTTTTATCTCATTTCATCCAACATCGGGCAACTGGAGAATAAGGGGCTTGAAGTGGTGCTGAATACGGTGAACATCGATAAAGCATTTGTGTGGACCTCCTCCCTGAATTTTGCCATGAACCGCAACAAGGTCCTGAGCCTATACCAGGATCAACCGATTGATGACATGGGTCGTGGCGGTAACCGCGTGGAGGTAGGACAGCCCATTGGTATTTTCTACGGATACAACTGCCTGGGTGTTGACCCTACGACCGGGAGCCTGATCTATGAGGATGTCAATCACGACGGCATCATCACCTCCGCTGACCGTATGAAGACCGGAGATCCGAACCCCGATTTCACAACCGGATTTACCAATGTGTTAAGCTATAAAAACTTTGAACTTTCCATTTTTCTCCAGGCAGTCTACGGAAATGAAATTTTCAACGGAACGCTGATCTACCTGGAATCGGGAACAGGGGAAGACAATCAGACGGCACGTATGAACGGCCGCTGGCAAAAACCAGGTGATATCACCCAGTTCCCCAAGGAGGGGGACTCCTATAAATCTTCGCGGTTCATCGAAGATGGGTCTTTCCTCAGGGTAAAGAATATCACGCTGAGCTATAATTTCAGGAAAGACTGGATCAAGAAGATCGGCATGAAATCGGCCAAAGTATATGGTACAATCCAGAACCTTTACACCTTCACCAACTATACCGGGATGGACCCCGAAGTAAACTATTATGGTGGTTCGAGCAATATCATCATCGGGACAGACTTCTTCACCTACCCGCAATCGCGTACTTTCCTGGTTGGTTTGAGTTTTGTTTTTTAACCTTAAATTCTGAAAAAGATGAAAAAAGTAATATATATCCTGATTGTTTTCGCCCTGGCAACAGTGTCCTGTACCAAGATGCTCGATGTTCAGCCAACGGCATCCATCTCGGCTGATCAGGCCATCAACGATGAAACAGGCGTGGATAAGGCCATCAGCGGAGCCTATTATTCCCTCCACGATGTGGGGAATTACGGCCGCAACCATGTTATTGTTGAAGATCTTGCAGCCGATAACCTCGCATGGACCGGAACGACCCGTGATTACCAGCAAGTCGGCGACAACAATATTGCCTCCGACAATGGCATTATCGATGGAATATGGACCTCCAACTACGATTGTATTAACAGGGTCAACAATGTCCTTATACGGATTGGAACCATTGAAATGAGCGCTGATAAGCGGAATATGTATACAGGTGATGCCCTGTTTCTCCGTGCATTATCCCATTTCAACCTGATGAACTATTTCGGGGCCATTCCCATTAAAACCCAGCCTACGCTTGACCTGAGCAATATTAACCAGGCCCGCAACTCTGTTGATGCGGTCTATACCCAGGTCATTGCTGATTTGGTTGAAGCTGAAAGACTCCTGCCTGCTACCAGACCACTCGGATGGGCCAGCTCTTTCAGCGCGACGGCTTTACTTGCAAGAGTCTATCTTACCCAGTTCCACTATACCAACGATCAGGCCATTGCAGCACTTGCCAAATCAAAGGCGGACGAAGTGATCAACAATGGCGGATTTATCATGGCCCCTGCTTATTTTGACCTGTTCAACGGAAATACTACCGAATCCATTTTTGAAGTGATTTTTGATGCCCAGAACTATAACCGGCTTGCCCAGTATTTCTTTCCAGTCAGTCTTACCGGCCGTTATGAAGTTTCGCCTCCTGCCGTTTTTGTGCAGAGTTTCAAGGCTACCGATACGGTCAGGTTTAACGTCTCAATTACTTTTGATGAGAAAAATCTGCCTTATGGGATCAAATACAAAGATTACACCTCCGGAACCGACCGGGTATATGTGCTTCGTCTTGCCGAAATGTACATGATCCGTGCTGAAGCTTTGGCCTATTCAAACGGGAATATCGAAGATATCCGTGGTGATTTAGACGTTCTGCGGCTGCGGTCAGGCCTGGCTCCGACCACTGCCACCACCTACGATGAACTGAAACTGGCGATTGAAAACGAACGCCGGCATGAGTTTGCCTTTGAAAGCCAAAGATGGTCCGACCTTGTCAGGACAAAAAGAGCAACCACCATACTGGGAATCTCAGAGAATTACACCCTCTTTCCGATACCACTCGCTGAGCTTCAAACCAACAATCTGATGACTCAAAATCCTGGTTATTGATCATTTCTCAACCTGTTAATGTAGAAAAATATGAAAAGAAATCTGTTATATCTTATTTCGGTCTTGTTCATCCTTGCCATGGGAACAGGATGCAAGAAGAAGGACATGGGCACCCCTGCTGCCAGTACCGTAGCCAATTTCAGTTATGTTGTCACCAACCAGGGATATGCACCATGTGAAGTTGAATTTACCAACTCATCCCTGAACGCTGCCGGGTATTTGTGGGATTTCGGAAACGGCCAGACCTCGACAGAGGTCAGCCCGAAGATCACCTATACAACACCTGGACTATACAGCGTCAAACTTACCTGTACAGGTGAAAATTCAGTCTATTACAACCAGCTGATCAAAACGCTGGTTGTAAATGTCAAAGACCCCAATGCCGGCCTGACACAGGTATTTTATTTTACTACCCGGGGAACCGTAGGGAATGCCCATATGGTCATCCTGGATGATACCCCGCCGCTGGTCCAGGACTTCGTACCGGCCGACATGACAAGACCATATGGAATTGCAGTTGACACCGCCAAAAGAAAAGTGTACATTACAGATTATTTGAATCAGGCTATCTACCGGTATAATGCCGATGGAACCGAGGGTCAGAAAATTCTGGATGCCAATGTTCCCGGGCAGGAAATCGTTGGGGATGCTGAGGCTATTTTCGTTCTTGGGGATAAGATTTACTGGGGCCGCACCGGGGGAATTTACCGGGCCAACCTCGATGGCTCCAACCCTGAATTATTCATCGCGATGAATGGCGGACCGCTTGAACCGCAATTCCCAATCGACATGCAATACGACCCTGCCACCAACAAGATTTACCTTGTCAATGATAAAACGGATTACCTGGGTGGTTTCTGGTCGGTCAATTTTGACGGTACAGGTTTCACGCAAATAACGATCGATGCCCCCGGAACATCCGATGTGGACGGAACCGCGATGGAGCTGGATTTAAGGAACGGGAAAGCCTACCTGGTTCTGTATGGGTCAGCAGGCACAGTAGCCCCCGAAAATGGAGTTTACATGTGTAATTTAGACGGAACCTCCTTCACCAAGATTGGGGAAACCGGTGCAAAAGCCACCTGGGGAATCACCCTTGACACCAAACGGGATAAACTTATGTGGGCGTTCAAAGTTTCCAACTCAGCTGCTGACGGGAAGATCATCCGGGCCAATCTGGATGGATCAAGCCCCGAAGACTGGATCACGGGAATCAGCCCGCATGCCATGCAGGCTGTGTGGATCAAGCTCTAACAATAAATGCAAAAAAAGAGAAGGCCGCCCAATAGAGGCGGCCTTCTCTTTTTTATCCCTGCAACTTAACAGGAAAAATTGAGTTTACTATTCCGGTTATTTAATCATGAACATTTTATTCGTTTTAACCTGATCATTGAACCTGATCGTATAATAATAAACTCCGCTGGATAAACCATTTGCATTGTAATGAATAGAATGTGAACCTTTTGTCTGGGTTGAATTTACCAAAGAAGCTACTTCATTTCCCATCACATCATAAACCTTCAGACTTACAAAACCATCATCAGGTAACTGATAACTAATTTCAGTTGAATTTTTAAATGGATTGGGATAATTCTGGCCAAGGTTGAAAACATTTGCAGAAGGTTTAATATTATCAACGGATGTGATCAAAGTCTGATATTTTTCCACTGCTGCAGCAATGTTATCCAACATTTCTTGCTCATTTGCTCCGAGAGCCATGGCATAAAATACATTAAATGCTTGTCCTGAAGCCAGGGAAACCGGGCCCTGCGAAGTGATGGTAACAGGTCCGTCAGAAGTATTGGATTCATACTGAGGCTGCAGCGACCCGTGGTGCATCCAAGTCCAGTAATCAGCATCTACTTCATAACCGTCATACCATTCAAAGGAATAAAGGGATGACAATGATGCTGAAAGAAGTTTCATTCCCATGGTTGTCACATTACCCTTGTGAAACCAGATAACATCCTCAGTACTATTATACGTAATAGTGTCAAAGCCCCAATCCTCATTTAAATAAGACAAAATGTCCAAACCGACGGATGCATCGATTGCAGCTGATGCAGTGTTCTGAACGTTGAATTTAACAACAGTGTACGCTCCATTATTCCATCCATAGGCATTCAGTTTTACAAGCACATCGGGGGGTAATCCGGAATAGGCATTGTTATAGGCGCCATAGATTTCAAAATCACTCGAAGTTGGATTGGGGACCAGGATAGTCGGATCCTGAACATCTGCATCATTTTTATAGTCAAATACAGCCTCTGGGGTTGATCCGACTAAAATCGCAGCGCGATACAACTGATATACATTATCCGCTGATAAAAGGGCAATGCCGCCATATTCATCTACTTCAACCGAAAGGGCACCCGTCCCAAAGGATGCCTGGGAATAGCTGTTTGCAATAAAAAGCGGCAAAAATGCAAGTAAAAGTAAAAATTTTTTCATAGGGTTTTGTTTTTGGTTTGACTTCTGTTTATGCAAATATAGTAAATCCAAATAAAAAAGTAAATTTTAAAAAGGCAATAGAAAAAGCATAAAAAGTACAGATTAAAAAATTAGGATAAATTTGCACCTTCTCCCTTCACCCCTTTAAATAAACCAGATAATGGAAAAGAAAAAGATGCCGCACACCCTGATCATTATTTCAGTTATCCTGATCCTTTTTCTGATTCTGACCTGGATCATCCCTTCAGGGCAGTTTGATCGTCAGGATTATCACGGCAGGCTGGTTGTGGTTCCGGGAACCTACCACAAGGTTGATCCGCACCCCCAGGGGTTTATGGAGCTTTTCACGGCACCCATCAAAGGCATGATGTCGGCATCACAGATCATCGCCCTTGTATTGCTTATCGGCGGTGCTTTTGGTATTGTCAGCAAAACAGGAGCAATCAATGCCGGGCTGGCCGGAGTCCTCGAAGCCACGCGCAAGAATCCAGCCATCAAGAGATTTATCATTCCCATTATCATGTTTCTTTTTTCGCTGGCCGGCGCTTCATTCGGCATGTCGGAAGAGGTGATGGTTTTTATCCTGATCACCATTCCCCTTGCTATCGCCATGGGATATGATTCACTTACCGGGATTGCCATGCCATTTATCGGGGCTGCATCAGGTTTTGCAGGCGCATTCAGTAACCCGTTCACCATTGGTATCGCCCAGGGCATCTCGGAAATCCCGATATTCAGCGGCTGGGAATACCGGCTTGTCGTCTGGCTTGTCCTCATGACAGCCGCCATCATCTTTGTCATGCTTTATGCAAGGAGGATCGAAAAGAACCCGGAAAAAAGCCTGGTTTATGAAATTGATAAAAAGAGGGATCTTACAGCCTATCATTCTTCAGAAGATCTTGTTTTAACCCTTAAAAGAAAGCTGGTACTGATCATCTTTTTTTCCTCCATCGTGATGCTCATCGTCGGGGTCAATGCGTGGGACTGGTATATCAATGAAATTGCCGGATTGTTCGTGTTTATGGGAGTCCTCACGGCACTGGTCTACCGGCTGAATTCCCATGTTACCGTGGCTGCTTTTCTCGAGGGTGCCCGCGACATGATGACTGCAGCATTCGTCATCGGTCTAACCCGCGGGATGCTGATCATTGCCACCGATGGAAAGATCATTGACACCATTCTTGCAGGTATCGCCGGAACCATGGATCAGTTTCCCAAGGTGGTGTCAGTTCAGATGATGTTCGCCTTCCAGGGCTTTATGAATTTCTTCGTTCCTTCAGGTTCGGGCCAGGCTGCCCTGACCATGCCTCTGATGGCACCCCTGGCCGACTTGATCGGGATCACACGCCAGACAGCCGTATTGGCCTTCCAGCTCGGAGATGGGCTCTTCACCAACATTTTTCCAACCAGTGGTGTTACCATGGGGATTCTGGCCATCGGGAATATCCCATATGACAAATGGCTCAGGTTTATGCTTCCGCTATCCATCATCTTTCTCATCCTCGGATGCCTGCTTCTGATCCCGCCGGTTCTGTTATTTACCTATCATTGAGATGGATCATTATCACGCTGAGGCATCATGATCAGTTCTCACAATTTTTTACCTTTGTCGTGTGAATTCCCAGATCATGAACAACGCACTTTATCTCTATAACACCCTTTCCCGGAAAAAGGAACTTTTCGAACCCATCAGTCCACCCTTTGCCGGCATGTATGTTTGCGGTCCGACCGTGTATGGCGATCCACATTTGGGGCACGCCCGGCCTGCCATCACCTTCGACATGGTTTTCAGGTACCTGCAGCACCTTGGATACAAGGTTCGGTATGTGAGAAACATCACCGATGTGGGGCACCTCGTTGCCGATCTGGATGAAGGGGAGGATAAAATTGCAAAGAAGGCCCAGGTTGAGCAGCTTGAGCCCATGGAGATCGCCCAGTATTATGCCGACCGGTATTTCATTTACATGGACGCCCTGAACGTGAAGCGCCCCAGCATCGAACCCAGGGCTTCGGGGCATATGATCGAACAGATCCTGATGGTGAAGCAGATCCTCGATGCCGGCTACGCTTATGAGGTAAATGGTTCCGTGTACTTTGATGTGGAAAAATACAGTAAAACATACGAATACGGGAAATTATCCGGGCGCGTACTCGACGATCTGATCTCAAACACCCGAACCCTGGAAGGACAGGAGGAGAAACTCCATCCGGCCGACTTTGCCTTATGGAAAAGGGCCCAGCCAGAACACATCATGCGCTGGCCTTCACCGTGGAGCGATGGTTTCCCGGGTTGGCACCTCGAATGTTCCGCCATGAGTACCAAATACCTGGGTGCCTATTTCGACATTCATGGTGGAGGGATGGACCTACTCTTTCCGCACCACGAATCGGAAATCGCCCAGTGCCAGGCCGCCATCGGCCACGAATCGGTAAAGTACTGGATGCATAACAACATGATCACCATTCATGGTCAGAAGATGGGGAAGTCACTGGGGAATTTCATTACCCTCGATGAGTTTTTCACAGGAAGCCATTCTTCATTGGTTCAGCCATACAGCCCGATGACGATCCGTTTTTTTATTCTCCAGGCCCATTACCGAAGCACCCTCGATTTCTCCAACGAAGCCCTGCAGGCAGCTGAAAAGGGGTTGAAAAAACTGATGACCGCTTCCGAAACCCTGAATACACTGGTGTCCTCAGACAGCCATTTATCAGCAGACACAGATAGCAGGGAAGCTCAACCAGGATCACCTGTACGGGATCTCGAAAACAGCCTCTATGAAGCCATGAACGATGATTTCAACAGCCCGATCGTGATTGCCAACCTCTTTGAAGGGGTGCGTATCATCAATTCAGTGGCCGATAAAAAAGAGACAATCTCCTCAATGGACCTGGCGCTGCTGAAAAACCTGTTCAACACCTTTTTATTCGACATCCTGGGATTAAAAAACGAAAAAACAAATGACCAGCCAGAACTGCTCGATGGACTGATGCAGCTTGTACTTGCCATCCGGCAGAAATCGCGCGAAACCAAAGACTGGGGAACCTCCGATCAGATCAGGGACGGATTGCAGAAGCTGCATATCACCGTGAAGGATGGAAAGGATGGATCGAGATGGAGCGTTGAGTAAAATGAATAGTTGAACAAAAGAACAATAAAACCATCGAAGTCGAGGTCTTAAAAATCGTAAATTAAAAATCAAAAATAGTAAATCGAAAATGTCCAATTCCTCCGGCACAATGAAAACCACAAACATGATTTTAGCCTTTGCAACATCCCTGCTGATGATTACAGGCTGCACCTCCAAACAGGAAAAAATGAAGAAAGAATTAACTGATTTTATCCGTAAGCACGATTCGGTGCTGATCCCGCTTTACAAGCAAACGGCTCTTGCTTCCTGGGAGGCTGCCGTTTCGGGGAAACCTGAAGATTTCAAAAAATCCGAGGAGCTGAACCTGAAGATGATGGCACTCTATTCGGATAAGGATAAACTGAAGAAGTTAGAAGAGATCAAGGTGTCGGGTATGATCACCGACAGCCTGCTGAACCGCCAGCTTGATGTGCTCTATCGTTCGTTTCTCATGGCCAAGGCCGATACGGGGAAACTGAATGCCATGGTACGCATGGGAACATTGATCGAACAGAAATACGGCAACTTCCGCACAGAGGTGAAGGGTAAAAAGATGTCGGACAATGATGTGGAAGCTGTGTTGAGCAGCTCTAAGGATGTGAAATATCAGAAGGAGGTATGGGAAGCACAGAAAAAGATCGGGCAGGTGGTTGCAGCGGATGTGATCAAGCTTGTGAAACTCCGGAATGAAGTTGCCAAGGACCTTGGGTTTAAAAACTTCCACGAAATGAGCCTCACGCTGAGCGACCAGAACCCGAAGGAGGTCAGCGAATTGTTTGATGAACTTGACAGCCTCACGGGAAAAGCCTTTGCGCAGGTGAAAGGGGATATTGATGCCTATTTCGTTAAATATTACAACCTGAAGACCAAAGAGGAACTGATGCCCTGGAATTACCAGAACCGGTTCTTCCAGCAGGCACCGAAGATCTATGATGTGGATCTTGATAAATATTACAAGGATAAGAACCTTGAAACCCTTACCTCGACTTTTTACACCGGCATCGGGTTACCTGTTGATGACATGCTCAGGAATAGTGACCTGTACGAAAAACCGGGGAAGAACCAGCATGCCTTTTGCACCGATATTGACAATGCCGGCGATGTGCGTGTGCTGTGTAACGTGAAACCGAACCAGTACTGGATGAACACGATGCTTCATGAATTCGGCCATGCCGTCTATGATAAGAACATTGACACGACCCTGCCCTTCATCCTCCGCGATCCGGCCCATACCTTTACCACCGAGGCCATCGCCATGATGTTTGGACGGTTTTCTTCGAATCCGCAGTGGCTCAAAGACATGGTTGGCATCAGTGAGGAAGAGAAGATGAAGATCGCTGAAAATTGCTTCAAGAGTTTACGGCTCGACCAGCTTGTATTCAGCCGGTGGGCGCAGGTGATGTACCGGTTCGAAAAAGAGATGTATAAAAATCCGGACCAGGATCTTAATAAATTATGGTGGGACCTGGTAGAGAAGTACCAGATGATGAAACGTCCCGAAGGACGAAACGAACCCGACTGGGCCACCAAAATCCACATCGCTACCTATCCGTGCTACTATCACAATTATCTCCTGGGGGAACTCCTCGCCTCCCAGTTGTACTATTACATCGTAGGGAACGTGATCAAATCGGACGACTTTAAATTCCAGAGCTTTGCCGGTAATAAAGAGGTGGGAGTTTACTTGAAGGAAAGGGTCTTTATGCCCGGAAGCAAATGGTACTGGAATGATATGATCGAAAAGGCCACCGGTGAAAAACTGACTGCAAAGTATTACGCGAAACAGTTCGTGAATTAACAATCAAGAGAAGGTCGGGCTATATTGATCCCGTCAGGTGGCTATCATCCTCCGGGCAAAATTCCTGGCCTCTTCTACTTCGTACCGATCGGGATGCCCGACGGTGCCTGGCCGCATCGCAGCAAACTCCTTCAGCATCGGGATTCCGGTGGCCAAAAGTTCGTTTGTAATTTTTTCGGAAAGTTCACCCTGGCAATGGAATAAACCCCGCAGGTTTGCTTTGGAACAAATGGAGGTGCACTTGTCAATCTCCTTTTCCAGTATCGCCTGTTGTGCAGGGTCTTTACTTTCCAAAAACATCGCATGGGTGATAAACAGGGCAATTGATTTCCCGGCCGCATGGGAGGCGATGAATTTCCTGGCTGCCTGAGGCGGGCCGAATTGCATGATGGGGAAGCCGATAAAGATGAGGTCAAATCCTTCGAAGGATTCGACCTCATCAAACCTTTTTAACTCTTTAGTGAAGGAAATACTTTCATAAATCGCTTCCGCTATTTTTTGGGTATTGCCTGTTTGCGACCAGAAGGTTACAAGGATGTTCATTGCACGATGAACCTTGTCGTTTGTGAATGACCCTGCTTGTCCTCCAGTTTCACCAAATAAATTCCGGGAAGAAAATCTTTCCGGTCCAGAATCAGATTATCTGTTTTTACCTCCGACTCCTGGCGGATCAGCCGACCGGTCCGATCAAAAATACGGAGAGTAACAGACCCTGCCAATTGTTTATTCCTGATTGCCGACTGGCCGGTCACCGGATTTGGAAAGATAATCAGGTCCGACTGGTTCCCGGGAGTTTCAGGAATCCCTGTAAAGTAATCCATATAGCCGAACACTATATTATCGATCAGCCAGCCTTCATATGCGGTGGCGGAGCCATCGCTGGTAAAAATAAACCGCACCATCACGCTGTCCGGGACAATCCCGTCGGAAGGGTTAAGGAAAATGATCCAGTTTAAAATACAACGGGAAAACAACCATCCGTCAGATTTCCCGCTTGTCACGGCGAGATGGTTGTATTTTTGATGAGAACTGACGGATGAATCCTGATCCCAGGTTATCACGGCCGGTCCGTTGGGGCAGACCCAACCGGTATTTCCCAGCTCACACCAAACCCCTCCTCCGTCGTAAGAGGCCTCAATGATTCCTCGATCAAGCAAGGTGTCGGTATCGAATTTTTGCATGAAGCTGATATAGGTCGCAAAATCCTGCTTCAACGATTTTGAATTGATGACAAAGGAAAAAATGGAATTTGTATTGATGGGATAGGGAATGATGGTATCCGTGATGATCCCTTTGGGTGCTGACCAGGCCGCATTGAGGTATGTTTTCTGCGGAGATCCGATCTGCCATATATTGGTCGGGGAATCCCAGATTTTTACCGGCACTGTGTTTACTTCAAACAAGATGCTGTCCTGGGGATAAAATTGTGCGGAACCCATAAAGGAAATACTGATCAGGCCGAGGATAAGAGAAGTTTTGATTCTTTCCCAGCATGCTGACCAAGGAAGATTGGTCCCGCCCGTTTTTCTATATCTTTTCATTAGCTTACCGCAACTCTGATAATTTTTATTGAGTTTTTCCATAATTCAGCGATTTTTAACAAATGTACAGGACATTTTTTTAATTTCACACAGACGATTTAAAAATCAGTAACAGGATTCATTCCGCACATAATAATTTGTTTTTTCTGAGAATTGTTAATTTTACTTTTTAAATGTAAATCCGACCAGTATGAAAAAATGTTCGATTATCATGATTCTTCTGATCTCCTGTGCCGTTTTTGGACAGAGACCAGCTACACCACGGAAATCCGCTGCACCAGCACCAGCTAAAGAAGCAGCGCCGGTTGAATCCAACCTGAAAAAAGCGGGAACGAATGATTTCCTGGCATTGGTAAGAGTTTTGAAGGAATGGGGATTTATAAACAGCTCCGGGGAGTATGCCATCACTCCGCAGTTTGAGAATGCAAAATCCTTCTCCAATGGATTTGCCCGGGTCCGGAGTATGGGCGATTGGGGTTATATTGATAAAAAGGGAGTTTTTGTGATCAACCCTCAGTTTGAAGGGGCTGAGGACTTCTGTAACGGATTGGCCAGGGTCTATAAATTCAAAAACTGGGGTTATATCGATAAAACAGGCACATTTGTGATCAACCCCCAATTCAACGATGCAGAGGATTTCAACAATGGGCTTGCTCGGGTAAAGAAGGGCGTATTATGGGGCCTCATCGACCAGAAAGGAAATTATACTGTGAACCCGCAGTTCAGCGCTTTGGGACCCTTTTCTGACGGACTGGCCCGTGCGAGGATCGGGAAGGACTGGGGATACGTTAATAAGACGGGAAAATGGGAGATCAACCCCCAGTTTGACGATGCTGAAGATTTCGACGGTGAACTGGCACGGGTAAGAAAAGGAACTCAATGGGGTTATATCGATAAAACCGGAACCTATTCTATTAATCCACAATTCGATGCAGTGGGAAAATTTATTGACGGGCTGGCCAGTGCGAAGAAAATGCACCAGTGGGGATACATCGATAAAAAAGGGACCTGGGCGGTAAACCCGCAATTTGATCAGGCAGGTGATTTTTCAGAAGGGCTTGCCAGGGTGAAAAAGGGCCGGGAGTGGGGCTATGTTGATATAGCGGGCACCTATACCATCAATCCGCAGTTTGATGATGCAGAGGATTTCAACGGAGATCTGGCCAGGGTAAAGAAGGGGACCCAGTGGGGGTTCATCAGCAAGAAGGGTCTTTATACAATCAACCCGCAATTCGATGTAGCCAATGATTTTTCCAATGGGTTTTCGCTGGTCCGAAAAGGGACAAAATGGGGCTTTATCAACAGCTCAGGAATCCTGGTGATCAACTGCACCTTCAACGATGCAGAAGGTTTTTCAAAATAACCTCGGGGGATAACAACAGGATTTCAGCACCGAATCAATGCCTGTCAGGAATCAAAAACCTGTTATACTGCCTTAACCAGGAAATAATTCTTTTTACCCTTTTGAACAAGGATATATTTGTCGTTGGCAAGAATTTGCTGATCCACCACAAAGGATTCGTCTACTCTCGTTTTATTGACCTGGACCCCTCCCTCCTTCAGCATCCTGCGGGCTTCACCCTTAGAAGGAAAAATATTTGTTTTTTCAGTTAGGAAATCAACAATATTCATGGAATTCACCACCTCATTTTTAATCACCTCGCTTTGAGGAACTCCTTCGAACACCGAGAGCAGGGTCTCTTCCGATAAATTCATGAGTGTTTCCCTGGTGCCTTTGCCAAAGAGTATTTCCGAAGCCTCCATGGCTGCTTTTAAATCTTCAAGGGAGTGGACCCTGATCGTGATTTCTTCGGCCAGTGCTTTTTGTAAAACCCTCAGATGGGGGGCTTCATCATGTTTTTTCTGAAGGGCGTCGATCTCCTCTTTTGACAGCAGGGTAAACTTTTTAATGTATTCCGAAGCATCGGAATCACTTGCATTGAGCCAGAACTGATAAAATTTATAGGGAGATGTTTTTTTTGCATCGAGCCATACATTCCCGGATTCGGTTTTCCCAAATTTTCCACCGTCGGCCTTGGTGATCAGCGGACAGGTAAGTGCAAAAGCATCACCGCTTAATTTCCTGCGGATCAGTTCCGTTCCGGTGACGATGTTGCCCCACTGATCGGAACCTCCCATCTGAAGCTTCACCTGATGATGCTCAAAAAGCCAGCAAAAATCGTAACCCTGAACAAGCTGATAGGTAAATTCAGTGAAAGAGATTCCCGCACCTGACTCCATGCGCTTCTTCACCGAATCTTTTGCAATCATGTAATTTACCGTAATATGCTTGCCGACTTCACGAAGAAAATTAAGGAACGAAAACTCCTTCATCCAGTCATAGTTATTCACCATGACGGCTGAATTTTGGCCGCAACTGAATTCAAGGAATTTTTCTAGTTGTTTTTGAATACAATTCTGATTGGATCTCAGCGTGGTTTCGTCCAGAAGATTGCGCTCTTCTGATTTTCCCGAAGGATCGCCGATCATGCCGGTAGCGCCTCCGACCAGGACAAAGGGTTTATGACCCGCCCGCTGCAGATGTACCAGCATCATGATCGAGGCAAGGTTGCCAATGTGCAGGGAATCGCTCGTAGGATCATACCCAATGTATCCTGATGTCATCTCTTTCAGCAATTGTTCTTCCGTGCCTGGCGTCATGTCGTGGATCATACCTCTCCACCGGAGTTCTTCAATGAAATTCATTCCGTTTTTTTTGCAAAAGTATGAAATAACAGTCATTTTTTGCTGAGCGCCATCACCATGTATACGATGATTGGAATAAAAAGGAAACTCAGGAAGAGAGGAAGAAACCACCTTCCGAGGCCGGAGGCTTCATTAATGACGACCTGGGTGGTTGAATAACTGATATAAAAAAACAGGAGGACCAGCAGCGTTTTCAGGTACCTCACCAACCGGGTGGCCAGCGTGTATTGCCGCGGTGCATTTGCAGGGGTTATCTTCCCCGGGTAGTTGAAAGTATGCGGAACCAGGTTAATGAGGGTCATCATGACATAGATAAACAGGGCTATCACCGGCAGGAAAAGGATGGAGGTCCTGGTTCCGTATTCATCCGCCACACCTGCAGCATTGAAATGGGTCGGAATGGAAGCTGGTAGTTGTGGATAGTAATAGGCAACATACCCAAGTAAAACTCCCAGGCCAACAAGCGCAATGGCCTCTAGAAGCCAGTCGACAGGTGTCATCTCAGGCCTGATAACCGGCCGGTTAGGTTCCCGGGTACGCCGGAACAATCCGAAATTAACTCCGCTGATCATGGTTTTGATTTGTTATCTGTCAAATCTCCGGCTGGAGATATTTTTTTTCCGGGTGACCGCCGATGCCCCTTCAGCGAAGCGTCGAGGATCCACTCGATCTGCCCGTTTACACTGCGGAATTCATCAGCAGCCCATTTCTCCAGGGCGTCGTAAACATCCGGATTGACCCGGAGCATGAATACCTTTTTATTTGCCATCCCGTTTTATTGATGAAGTGTCCCGGTATTGACTACTGGGGTAGTGTCCTTGTCGGAACAGAGCACCACCATCAGGTTGCTTACCATGGAGGCTTTTTTATCCTCGTCCAGGTTGATGATTTGTTTTTTACTCAGGGCATTGAGTGCAAGCTCCACCATACTTACGGCGCCTTCCACAATCTTGGTGCGGGCGGCCACCACCGCGGTTGCCTGCTGGCGACGCAACATGGCACCGGCTATCTCTGAAGCATAAGCCAGGTAACTTATCCGGGCCTCCATCACCTCAATTCCGGCCATGGATAAACGTTCGGACAGTTCACGCTCGAGTGCCTGGTGAACCTCTTCACCGCCGGCCCGTAAAGTTATTTCTTTTTGCTCATCATCGAAATTATCATAGGCATAATGCCCTGCAAGTTTCCGTGTAGCCGACTCACTCTGGATATCGACAAAATGAGTGTAATCACCCACTTCAAAAGCGGCCTTGTAAGTGTCCTTCACCCTCCACACAAGCACACATCCGATCATGATGGGGTTGCCAAGTTTGTCGTTAACTTTAATGGGATCACGGTTGAGGTTGTTTGCCCTGAGGGAGATCTTCCTTTTAATATAAAACGGATTCACCCAAAAAAATCCATTCTTTTTGATGGTCCCTTTGTATTCGCCGAAAAGCACAAGCACCGACGATTCATTGGGGTTTATAACCATCAGCCCGATACTGGCGAACACCCCGACCAACATCAGAACTACACTTAAAATGATAATGACAGGGGACTGGTTAAAAAAAATAATCCCACAAATTGCCAGTGCGAAAATAAGGAGCGTCATCACCACCCCCGTATACCCGGAATTTACTGAACTAAGTTTTTCTTTTTCCATTTTGTTTTTGATTAATGATATTAATATGATATTAAAATGATTTTGCAATAATACTACATTTGTTTCCAGATGTCAAGTTTTTTACCATATTTTTTTATTACGGTATCCGTTTTCAGGTTCCAATCGTGGTTGGATGAAAAAAGCGGGCAGCTTTTGTGGAACTGCCCGCTTTACCAGAAAAATGAATATCCCGGACCTTTCCTACATACCGAGCTGGTTCATCAGGAATTCGAAATCAACCATGATGTTGTCAATCCGTTGTTTGGTGGCCTGGCCGGAGCCATGACCCACATTATAATCAATATAAAGGAGGATTGGATTGATCTGGCCCGGGTTGTTCTGAAGGGCCGCTGTGAATTTCTTTGCATGCAAGGGATCTACCCGGCTGTCATTGGCCCCGGTCCTTACCAGCATGGTAGGCAGGTTGATGCCCATCCTGATATGATGGTAAGGTGAATAGCTCAGCAGATTTCTGAAATCGGTCTCATTGTCAGAGGAGCCATATTCGGGAATCCAGTACCGGGCGATTAAAAATTTATGAAAACGGACCATGTCGAGCAGTGGAACCGCACAAATTACGGCTTTATACAAGTCGGGCCGTTGGGTTGCAATGGCACCCATTAATAATCCGCCATTGCTTCCACCCTCGGCAACTATCCGGCTGGTATTGGTATATTTCTCCTTAACGAGCCATTCAGCACATGCATTGAAATCGTCGAAACAGTTCTGTTTGTTCAGCAGCATACCCTCATCATGCCATTTTTCACCATATTCATCACCTCCCCTGATCCCTGGCTCTACCACGATTCCGCCACGATTGATGAAGGGGGCATAATAACCATAATATCCAGGTGTTATGCCGATCCTGAATCCGCCATATGCAGTGAGAAGAACAGGATTGTTCCCATCCAGTTTCATATCTTTCCGGTGAACTACCAGGCAAGGGATACGGGTACTGTCCCTGGTGAAATAAAATTTAATTTCACCCGTAATATTGCTCATGTCAATGGGCATTTTCCTTTCATAGTACAGCCTCCACTTGAAATTGGATGGTGAGGCAACGTACATTTTGCCAGGTGAGGTAAAGGTGCTCATATAGATATATACAGAATCTTCCTCACGGTCGAAACTGACATAATCCACATTCCCGATTTCGGGCAAAGCGATGGGTTTAATTACCTTCCCTTTGGAATCGTGCAGGGTTAGCCGGCTCTGGATATCTTTTTTATCCTGGACAATCAGTCTTCCGTCTTTTAACACTTCAACATTCTGAATGACGGTGGCACCTTCGGGAATAAGCACCTGCCAGTCTTTGTAACCTGGTTTTTGCTTGCTGGCAACCATGAACCGGAAATTGGGTGCATTGTCATTTGTCAGGATATACAATTTATCTCCGATTGCATTGGGATAGGCCTGGAACTCTTTGCTATCGTAAATGGAAACCCCGTCATCGCCTGTGCCGGTTTTTCTCATTTTACAGTTATTGGAGTTGAAATTACCCTCTCCGTAAAAGGTAACATCACTGTACCTGTTATCATAGATATAATAGGAATCCTTGGCATCTTTTGTAGTTCCAATGAACTGGGCCTTATCAACCGGGTCACCCACTTTCCAAAAGTAGCTCTTCAACGGGGTCTGGTTGTCGACATCCGCCTGGCTGCGGATCGTGAAGTAAGCATGGTTTTGGTCCTTGGTCCACTGGTATCCGAAAATATTTTCAAGCGGGGGAAAAAGGATCTTACCTGTCCGGGTTTCAATGATGTAGGTGGTGGAGATTTCTGCTCCGCTCTTCTGAACACTCACCGCTGCACGTTCACCGTCGTAGGTGTATTGAACAGAAGTGGTAGAGGTTTTGCCCGATGTGTCAAGTTTTACCGGATCCCAGATCTGTATTTTTTTTCCGTCGAGTATGGTATAGACGGAATATTGTTTATCCCCCTTCTTTTTAATGGTCTGGAATACCCGTTTTCCCTCTTTGCTGAGCGGTCCTTCGTAATCCATATCGATGTATGCTGCCACCTCTTCGCGTAGTCCGGAATGGTTCTTTTGAGTGGCATTCAGGTATTGAACTGTGTAATCATGTTGTGCTTTCGTCCATTCAACCACCTTGGGGTCGGTCTTGTCTTCAAGCCAGCGGTAATTATCTGTTAACAAGAACCCATGCAGGGTATCTACGACTGGATTTTTCACCGTGGGTGGCGGGTTAAATGCTACCTGGGCAGAAGTGCCAAGCGACAGGCATAAAAGCAAAAGCGTCAAACTGTTTTTCATAAATATCTGGGTTTTAGAATACATTCAAATATAAGGCCTCTGGTTCAAACCACCTGAAAATTTCGCTAAATAGATTAAAATTCTTGATCAAACTTCCTATTCCAATGATCAAACAGGTTGTCACCAGAGTCAGGCAAATCATAGTTAATTCATGACAAACAGTTGTGTTTGTCAGACATTATACCTGAAAGATTCCGAAGATGGTAGAAACCTGGTTACCTGAATTATAATTTAATCGCACTGAGAACCTGCTGCCCGGATGTGCTGCTTAGGCGAATGAAGTAAAGACCCGCCGGCATGAGATCAAAGTCACCCAGAACAACAGAGGATGCATTATTTACACTGAATGTGCGTGTACTGATCAGCTGGCCTGAGACAGAGAGAATTTCCATCTTAACCGGTTCAGGTTTCTGCAGGGTGCTGGTGAGCGTGGGAGCGCCTGAAAATGGAACCGGAAAAAGGGTAAAAGGTTGTTTCAATTCCGGTGTTTCGGACGGGGCTGAAAGAAGCAGCATGGCATTCATCATGTTTGGGATTCCATAGCCATACTGATTATTGGGTGTAGAAGCTTTAGTGGCGGTGTTTCTCACCGCATCGCGAAGTACCTGAGCTGAAAATTGAGGGGTTGATTGCCATAAACAGGCCATTGCTCCGGCCATAATCGGAGAGGCGAAGGAGGTGCCATCCCCCTGGACAACCCATCCCGATCCATCCACAACTGTCGTTCCCTGGCCCTGGGCCATTACATCGGGCTTAATCCGGCCATCGGCCGTAGGTCCGGTAGAGCTGAAATAGGCATAATGTCCGGTACCGTCCACTGCACCAATCGTTAAAACACTGTCCCCGTCAGCAGGCGCACCTATGTATTGCCATGATGACCCGCCTTCATTTCCGGCAGCATTGACCACCATCATTCCGCGGCTGGTAGCCAGTTCGGCAGCACGGGTTACAGGCGTGGTGTTGCCATCCATATCCGCATAGGTGTGGTTGAATAAAGGGTTGTCGAAGGTTGTATATCCGAGTGATGAATTGATCACATCTGCGCCGAGGCTATCGGCAAATTCAGCACCACCTGCCCAATTGTATTCCTCAATGAGGGCTTCATATTCGGCAACTTCGGTGCGGATCAACCAGAAAGAGGCATGAGGGGCTGTCCCAACGATCTGTCCCGGGAGGTTCGCCCCGATTGTAGAAAGAACACTGGTGCCATGCGTATGCATGTCATCGCCAAATACATTATTTCCGGGGATGTTAAAATCACGGGTTCCTAGAATCTGATTGTTGTCCCAGAGGCTGTCAAAGGCATAAATCTGGTCTACATGATGAAAACCGGCATCAAGGATGGCAATCATCATGCCCTGGCCCGAAAAACCCACGTCATGCAAACCGTCGACAGAGATCATATGCACCTGGTTAAAGGCCTGGCCATAATTGAGTGAACCTGTCGATTTGCTGGCAACCACCGAAGTGGGTTTGGTCAGGATGTAGGGTGGAATTTCATTCATCTGCTTTATACCGGAAACCCCGCCAACCTGCATTGGTTTTTTTGTGAGCACCTGGTCGATGTGATCAACAAACGGAAGCACTGCAATGGCTGACAATATATTTGGGTCATTTGTATTTATAACAACGCCGTTGAACCATTTCAGGGTATAGACCACAACCGCACCTGTAGCCTTGATTTGGTCGACATAAATAGGTGTTACCGGAAGATCCTTCAGGTCGAGCGAAATATTTGACTTTGCCCTGCGGTCAATGGAACGCTGGGTAAGAAAAGCCTCAGGATTGGTAAGAGAATAGGGATTGTTTTCTTTATCTTTTAAAAACACCACATGTTTTTGCTCCTGAGCCAACAAACCGGTGGCAAGAAAAAAAAGGACGGCGACGGTATATAATGGTTTCATAATCAAGAATTTTAAAGGTTTATGGTAAATTCATGCAGAAGAACTCAGACGACATTACAACGTTTGTTTCTGCAAAGTTACGCTTAATTATCCTTCCCTGAAAAAGTCTTTTCTGACCTTACTTTACCTTCGGTTTTGAACCCATTCTGAAGATTAGTTCTCCTCCTGCAATCAGGTCGGTATGGTCAATAAAGGGTTCGTCGATGGGTTTCCCGTTGAGGGATACCGACTGGATGTAAATGTTGCGGTCATTCAGATCAATGGCCCTGATGGTGAGAGATTTCTCATCGGGCAGGGTAATGGTTGCAAAAGGGACACAAGGAGTGCCAAAGGCATATTGGGTGGTGCCGGGGCAAACAGGATAAAATCCAAGCACGCTGAAGATATACCAGGCACTCATCTGCCCGCAATCGTCATTCCCGCAGAGGCCATCGGGTTTATTGTGATACATGGTATTTACGATCAGATTTACACGTTCCTGTGTTTTCCAGGGTTGCGATGTCCAGTCGTACAGGTACGCCACATGATGGCTGGGTTCATTGCCGTGAACATAATTGCCGATGAGCCCAACGCGGGTTACATCCTCTGTTTCTGCAAAATATTTGTCATCCAGGTGCATGGTGAAAAGTGAATCGAGACGGCGGACAAACGGTGTTTCACCACCCATCATGCCGATATAGTAAAGCACGTCATGCGGAACAAAGAGTGAATAGTTCCATGAGTTCCCCTCGATGAAACCCTGCCCGACTGTACTGAGCGGATCAAAAGGTGATTTCCATGTTCCATCCGATTTTCTAGCCCGTATAAATCCGGAGGAGGGATCAAACAGGTTCCGGTAATTCAGGGAGCGGTCGGTAAAGGGTTGTAATTGATCTTCGGCATACTGTTTATCCTGGTCTGATGGCTCCTTTGCCCTGATCATGGCACGGGCGAATTGAGCAAGGGCATAATCATCGTAAGAATATTCCAGTGTAATGGATGCAGAATTACCCAGTTTATCATCTGGGACAAAACCATATTTCATATAATCCCGGATTCCATCGTAGTATTTGTTTGTTGAGGTAGTCACACAGGCGTGCAATGCCTTTCCGGCATCAAACCCGCGGATCCCCTTCACGTAGGCATCAGCTATAACAGGTACTGCGTGATATCCGATCATACACCAGTTTTCATTTCCATGATGCGACCAAACCGGCAGCATTTGTTCCGGACTTTGATCGAAGTGTGCCAGCATTGAATTGACGATGTCGGATGTGCGTTTTGGATAGAGTAGGGTAAGCAGGGGATGTTCAGCGCGGTAAGTGTCCCAGAGTGAAAAAATGGTGTAATTGGTAAACCCTGTGGCCTTGTGGATATTCTGATCAATTCCCCGGTAAAGGCTGTCAACATCATTGTATAACACAGGCGATAACAGGGCATGATAAAAAGCAGTGTAGAAATTTATTTTTCGTTCCTCCGGGCCCTCGATCCTGATCCGGCGGAGTTCTTTTTCCCAGCTGTTACGCGCATCGGTCCTTATTTTTTCGAAATCCCAGCCGGGGATCTCAGCCTGAAGATTTTTCAGGGCCCCCTCCATACTTACGGAGGAGAGCCCGATCTTAACTTTGATCTTTTCGCCTGACTTGGTTGCAAAGTCGAAATGGGCCCGGACTTTTTTGCCGGCCATCTCGGGAAAGTTTTCCTGCTGATTGAATTTTCTCCAGAACCCCTTGTAAACGGGTTGTTCCTGGTTATGGAATCCATAGCTTTTAAATGGCTTTGAAAAGCTCAGCGCAAAATAAACATAGCGGTTCCTGCCCCATCCGCGGGTAATCCTGTATCCGGTGATCAGCGTGTCATTGTAAACCCTGACATAGGCCCATAAAACCTTGCCGTCGTAGTTATAAATGCCATGCACCATATCCAGGATGATGTATGCACTATCGCTTTCAGGAAAAGTGTACTGATGAAAACCTACACGGGTTGTGGCGGTAAGTTCCGCCTCCACATCCGGATCATCCAGGTGCACCCTGTAATAACCCGGAGAAGCTTTCTCCGTTTCTTTGCGGAACCGGGAACGATAACCGGTCTCGGGATGATCGGCCGAACCTGGATTTAACTGAAGTTTGCCTGTGACAGGCATGATGAGAAAATCACCCAGATCAGAATGCCCTGTGCCGTTGAAATGGGTATGGCTGAAGCCGACAATGGTTTTGTCAAGATATTGGTATCCTGCGCAGTAACGATACACATCAGGGTTGTATTTGCCATCCTTTTCATAAGGGATGGTATCTGTATCGGGGCTCAGCTGAACAAATCCAAAGGGGACACTGGCTCCGGGGAAAGTATGCCCCATTTCCTGCGTGCCGATGAAGGGATTGACATATCCGGAAAGTGGTTTAACCTGCTCCGGATTCTGGGCGGATGCCGACCCCACCAGGAGCATCCCGAGGAGGGCAAGGGGAAGAAAGTTCATGATCAGAATATTTTACCGCTGAAGACAGTGTTGTTTTACCCGGATGGATTATTCAGGAATCAATCACATATAAAAAAGGAGAAACAATGCAGGAAGCAAAATCCCGATGGCGGTAAGCCAGGCACCACGCCCGACAATGCCGTTTTTTCCCCGCAAAACAAACAGGCCGGTGATGGCCAAAACAATCAGACCAATCGCGTATAGATCAGAAAACCAGGTATATAATTTTTTCAGATTATTGTAATGCAGGAGGTTCATCTCCTTAATAACATACCGGGTCGTTTTCCGCTCCATCTCCGCCTCTCCGGTAGTAAGGTCAACATAGATAAATCCCTTGGTCAAAAAAATCTGAACATATCCTTCTCCTGTGATGTGGCTCTTATAATGATCTTTCTCACCAACCTGGTCAAGGACGCTGTTGATGTAAGTTTTATTTATGTTGCCATCTTTTGGAAGTGACACCTTCATTTCGGTGTAGGATTTCCCATAGTCGGGATGTTGAAAATCGCCGGATTTAAAATGGTTGAGCACAATGCCGGAAATGGCATAGATCAGGGTCATACCAACGCATAAATATCCAATGTCACGATGAAGCACATTGTTCCACCGGCGAAGTGTTTTAATCTGCATTCCTATTTCAGTTCAGTGAATTTGGCAGCTTCTATGGAAAAGTTTGACAAGTGGTCTTTCCCGCTATTTTTCAGGTCATCACGCAAGGCGCTGATCTGTTCAAGTTTTTCCTTTGTCCCCTGGTCTTCGTGGCCTTTTGCGCCTGTATGGACACCAACGTTATGGTTTTCTTCGGGTTTTTTCACTTCGGCTTCCCATTCATTGAGATATTTTGCATCGATCCGTTCCTCCCTGAGGGTACCCCAAACACGAACCCGGCTTCCAACAAGAGCGTCGTCAAATTTGGCAATGGTGGGACCCGTCGTTACTTCAATGCGGATGCTGTCGGTTCCATCAACAAGAAACATTCTTTTTCCACCATGTTTGCAAAGGTGAAGAACGGTACCTTCAATGATGACAGGTTTGTCGATGCAACTGTCTGCCTGTTTTTCAAAAGTAAGCACCGTCAGACGGGTCGTGTCATTCTTGGCTGCAGCGGCTTTGTCTTTGGTTGCATTGTTGCATGATGCAAAGGCGAACAGGAGAATAAACAACACTGGAAAAAGAATCTTTCTCATATGATTTTGATTGGTTTATGAGGCAAAGATCATGATTTTTTTGCAATCTGCAAATTTTGATTTCTTATACTACCCGGAATATTGAATTCTGTCATCTTCCCTCTGGTCACATCCACGGAAATTGCTGAACTGCATGATTGGAGGTTTCAGCGTTTATTTCCAAACTTAATTGACCTGGGAGGCGGAGTGAAGGGTAAAGGTAAATGTGCTTCCTAAGCCAGGTGTGCTTACGACCTGGATGGTACCTCCATGTATCGCGATAAACTCATTACAAAGGATCAGTCCCAGTCCGGTTCCAGTTTCATTGGCAGTACCTTTAATAACCGTTCTTTCGTCAATTTTAAATAAATTCTCCAGAAGAACCGGTGAAATTCCCATACCATTGTCTTTCACTGAAACCTGAATATTTTCTTGATCCGGGACCTCTATCCCAATGTTAATGATACCGCCGGGGAAAGTAAATTTAAGTGCGTTGGAAATCAGGTTTCTGACCACCGTGCCGATCATGTTCCGGTCGGCAAAAACCTGGAGGTTCTGGTTGCCATTGATAACAAGCGAAATGTTCTTGGTGTGGGCTGCTGCATCAAACAGGGTCAAATTTTCATGGATAACCTCCCCCAGGGTAAATACAACTGGTTCATAAGGCAAGTGTCCCCGCTGGATTCGTGCCCAGGTAAGAAGATTTTCAAGAAGGTCAATTGTCCGGACGGAGGCTGATTTCAGTTTTAAAAGAATCTGTTTCTGTTCGGCCTCCGAGTATTCAGAATCATCGCAGGTAAGCAGATCTAAAAAGCCGAGAATCACATTAAAGGGACTTCTCAGATCATGTGCAATAATAGAAAAGAAGCTGTCCTTGGCGGCATTACTTGCCATTAACTGCTTTTCCGAGTTCTTTAATTCAATGGTCCGAAGGTTGACTTCCTCCTTCAGGCGGTTTTTATATCCATTGACGAGAATAAACCGGACCGTAAGAACAACAATACCTGAAAACAGGAGAAGACCTAAAAGGAGAAACCACCATGACAGCCAGAATGGCGGCATAATGGTGATGGTTTGCGAAACCACCGGTTCACTCCAAATTCCGGATGAATTCCTTGCCTTCAGGAAGAAACGATAGGAGCCAGGCCGAAGGTTGTTGTATACAAAATGGTCATCGGTGTAATGTTGTTCGTTCGACCAGCCGGTGTCGAAATCCTCCAGGTAAAACTTTACAAAGTTCTGCCGCTCATTAATGAGGGAAATCACGCTGGTATGAAAAACGAGATCATCCAGATCGTAGGGAAGCTTATTATGCTGACGGGGATTCAGGGTATCTTTCCCGACAGTGACAGAAAGCAGCCTGACCTTTGGGGGAGGAACCTGCCCCGGAGTGTAATCAAGTTCCGGCCTGAAAATGGTAAGGCCATTGTTGGTACCAAACCAGATATGGTGTTGGCTGTCGGAAAATCCTGCCGCCCTGTTAATATCCTGACCCGACAATCCTTCGTTTACAGTAAAGTGATCCAACATTTTGCCGTTCCAGCGGTACACACCATTGTCTGTTCCGAACCATAAGTTTCCGAAGTGGTCTTCAAGAATCAAATATACTGGTCTGCCGAGATGTAATCCATCATCATTCACCCGGGATAAATGCCGACCCGACAGTTCATATAACCCGGCAGCTGTACCGACCCATTGATGGTTCCTGGAATCCTTGAAATAGGCATAAACATTATTTGCGAGCCGGTTGCATTTGGACTTGGCTGGATAAAGATCCCGACCTGTCATCATTATCAGCCCTGAATTAAGGGATGCCAGGAAAAGTGTACCATAGTCTCCGGGAAAAATTTTACGAATACTTATGTTGTACTCTTTTCCCAGATCCAACTGACTGAATTTTCCATTGTTGAACTGGAACAATCCTTTCGTGGTGCCTGCATAGACGGTCCCGGATGGGGTGATGGCAATGGTAAAGGCCACCCCCGGCAATCCCTGCCTGTCACGATACCAGGTTACATGCCGGTTCTTATCAAGGTGTGCAACACCCAGTGAACTTGCAGCAAGCCATACCTCACCACCCGCATTCTTCTGAATATCAAGAACCCTGGTTTCGTAATTTTTTACCGGCTTTGAAGGATCCAAAACCATGCGGGTCATGACTTTTCCATCATAAAATGTCAGGGCTCCATCGTGACCAAAAATGTACCGGCCAGGGGAAACTTCAATGGCTGAAGCTACTTCGTTGCTGGAGAGTCCGTCCTTCTCATAATAACTTGCAAATCGTTCTGATGAAATCTTGGTAATGCCACGATAACCTGTAATCCACGTGTTCAGTTCCTGATCAACCAATGCGGAGGTACCCCCTTCAGAAATCAATCCGTTGTTCCGGTCAAGTATTTCAAGGGAATTTGCAGACAGTTTGAAACATAACACCCTATAAGAATTTCCAAAGTATATTTTTCCGTTACGTCCCACATGTAAAAAACATTGTTTTCCCAATCCGTTTAAAGGAAGCAAAAATCCGTTGTTAACCAGTGTTACCTTTCCTCCGTCAAGAAAACCAAGCCAATCTTTACCAAGAAGCCAAAGCTTCTTTCCACTCCGTTCCATGGCCAGAATAGTCCCGGATGAAAACGAAGAGCCTTTGAATAGGGCGGGTTTAAAAATACCATTGCTCAGCATGGTTAATCCTTTGTCTGTAGCGATGTAGATGGTCCCATTATAGCCCCGCACACTGTACACTGCATTGCTGGGCAATCCGTCGGCCATAGTATAATGTCTCCATTTTTTCTCTTTAACCAGGACAAATCCGTTGTTACGCGTACCGGCAAGAATAACAGGCTCTCCCATGTCATAAAATACATCCAGGGAAGAATAGGTGGCCATGAACGTTGCCGGTAGCTGTTCATTCGGAACCAGGGTTTGCCATTTTCCCCCGTCAAGACAGGAGACAAACAAGGGCCCGCTTTCAGTCAGCGCCCAAAGTTTTTCCTTTTCATCAAGGGAAAGAAATGAATAGCTGGTTGATTTTAATCCATCATTAACATTATAATTGCTGAATTTACTTCCGTCGTAAGATGAAATTCCCGACCGCCGGCCAATCCAAAGCACGCCGGAGGAATCCTGTATGATTCCGAAAATCATTGAGTTAGCTAATCCGTCGGCTTCTGTGTATGTCTGGGTTTGATATCGCTGGCCAATAACTGGCCCTTCAACCAGAAGAATCGTTATGATCTGAACCAGGATAAACCTGGTGGCAGGTCGGGAGAAGAAAAGAGATTTCATAAATCGTTACAGAATTCAAAACTACGAAATTTTCATAATATTCTGAAATTGCTCATTTTAAATGATTATCTTTGCAACGGCTTTTGAGTATTCATAAATCCACAAGGCAAGCCATTCAGTCGTTATCATCTCCTCGAAGTTGTATCGCCGCCGGTTCCTTCTCGTGATTGAATCTTAAAATCACCAATCATTTAGTATTCATTCACAAAAACAGTACATGAAAAACATTTTTGTATCAAATTTGAGTTTCAGGATCAATGATGAAGATCTGAAACAGGCGTTTGCTGACTATGGAGCCGTTACCTCAGCTAAAGTTATTAAAGACAATTTTTCAGGAAGATCGCGTGGGTTTGGCTTCGTGGAAATGACCAATGATGAAGAGGCTGATAAAGCCATCGAAGAATTAAACAATGCCGAATTCGACGGGAAAGTGATGACCGTTTCGGTAGCCCGTCCGAAAACAGATCGCAAACCAGGTAGTTTCAGCGATTCACGTGGTGGTGGTGGCCATAGTGACTCACGTGGTGGTGGTCATAGTGACACACGCGGCGGTGGCGGATATGGTGATAAATCACGTGGTGGATTTAAAAAAAGATTTTAACCGTTTTACTTTTCCTGCGCTGATTTCATAAGTGCCCTTCGTTTTTTTTCATAATATTGTTTATGGATTACCGGGCACTTATGAATAAAAGCGCTTTTTTTTTCTTTTTTTTCTTTTTTTTCTTAATCCTGCCATTCGATGCATTTCCTCAAACCAGACAGGAGAATGCAAATGCGGATATTATTGCAGCCTCGGCTCCCGATTCTGTTGAATCCTCCATCCATACCCTTTCTGATTATTTTCTTGAATACCTGGCCTCCGAAAAGGAGTTGATCAGAGCTTTTTATTTCTGGACAGCCAACAAAATTGAATACGATACTGAAAAAAAGTTTAATTTCAGTTCATCAGATAATCCCGCGGCAATCATTTCGGAGACCCTGAAAAAAAGAAGGGCTGTTTGCCAGGGCTATTCTGAAGTTTTTCACGCCTTATGTGATGCAGCCGGGATTGAAAATTATGTTGTTCAGGGATATACCCGGCAAAATGGGAATGTGGTTTATATCAACCATGCCTGGGTTGTGGCTCACATAGACACCAGCTGGTATTTTTTTGACCCGACCTGGGGCAGCGGGGTGGTTACCAATGGTAGATTTATACGAAAATTCACCCTTGAATATTTCATGGTTAAACCGGCTGTTTTTATAAAAAGCCACATGCCATTCGACCCATTATGGCAGTGTCTTTATTATTCCTTTTCACCTGAAAATTTTGCTCAAAATAATTTCCCGGCAAAAGCGATGGAAAAATACTTTTATTACCCCGATAGTATTGGTGTTTACAAACAATTGACAACCCATGAAAAGGAGGCTGCATCCCTGCGGCGAATTGAAGGAAACGGGGTAGGGAATAACTCTATCCTGGCATATGTGCAATATTTGAAAAATTGCCTTGAGATTGGCAGGATAAACAAGCAAAACGAGATTCAAAATGAACTAGTAAACCAGTTTAACCAGGCCGTAAATCATTATAATACCGGGGCCGCTCTCTTTAACAGGTATATCGACTATTGGAACAGGCAATTCATCCCGCAACGGCCGGATGCTGAAATAAAACAAATGCTCGACACCTGTGACTTTCACCTGGCCGGAAGTCACAAAATCCTTTCAGAAATAAATCCGCAGGATGAAACGCTGCGTAAAAATGTTGAAGCCCTGTTGTCTTCTTTACAGGATATCCAGAAAAAGGTTGAGGATCATAAGGCCTTTCTCAGGAATTACTTTGCAACCCAAAAGAACTCACGTGCATCCCTGTTCAGGAGATATACCTGGATGGGAATTCCTGTGAATTGAAAAATGGTAACAGGGTGACAAGGTAACAAAGTAAAATATTTGCATCACGAGTTACATCTTTTAATTTTTAAAATTGAACCGTTATGAAAAAAAACTATCTCTACCTTGTCGTTGCATTCATCTTGATAATAACTGCAGTCCTGATTGTTTTTATCATCAGGGGGAATAGTCGGCCGGAAACGGTCAGGGTAAATCCTGCCTTTCGCGAATATGTCCAGGGATTTACAGCGGGGACCGTTTCCACCCGAAATGTGATCAAGGTCAGGTTAACCCAGGATTTTGCCGATAGTGGTTCTTTTAATATGCCTCTGTCGGAGAACTATTTTAGTTTTAAACCTGACATCAAGGGAAAGAGTTACTGGAGCGACAGCAGGACCATTGAATTTCAGCCCGATGAACCATTGCCTCAGGACCAGCTTTATACTGTCCTGTTTGCACTGTCGCATATTATTTCGGTTCCTGATTCTCTGAAAAACCTGGCTTTCCAGTTCCGGACGATGTCGCAGGAAATTTCGGTGGAAGTGGCAAATCATAAAGCTTATTCCCACGGAGATTTGTCAAAGGAATACCTAACCGGAACACTTGAAACGTCAGATGTAACCGATGATCAGCAAATAGAGAAAGTACTGCATGCCCAACAGCAGGGACATGAACTACCGATTGGATGGGCACACGATCAAAAGAAGCGAATCCATTACTTCCAGGTGGATTCCATCGTACGGGGAGGTACTGCATCCGAAGTGGTAATAACATGGAACGGTTCGCCGATCGACTCGAAAACAGAGGGAACTAACACTGTTCAGATCCCCGCATTGAATGATTTTAAGGTACTTTCGGCCCGCAGTATGCCTCAGACCCAGCAGTGCCTCCAGGTCCAGTTTTCTGACCCGCTAAAAACCGGACAAAACCTCGATGGACTCTTTCGGGTCGGGACTTTCAACAATCTGAGATACAGTATAGAGGATAATTTGCTCATGATCTACCTGCCCGAGACGGCGGATTCAAGGGTAAGGTTAACGCTTGAAACATCTATCAGGAATATCAACCAGGTTCTCCTGGGGAAAAGGGTGGTGGAGGAGGTTCAGCTTGACAATCCCCGCCCAAATGTCCGTTTTACCGGTGATGGAGTGATCATGCCTACGACCAATGGCATGTTGCTGCCGTTTGAGGCTGTTAATCTGAAAGCGTTAGATGTTAAGGTTGTCAGGATTTATGAAAACAACATTCTCCAATTCCTTCAGGCCAATGAATTGAACGGATCTTCCCAGTTGGCAAGGGTGGGCCGCGTGGTATTGAAAAAGACCATTCCCCTTACAGGGGTTGCAGGATACGGACGTTGGAACCGTTACTCCGTGGATCTCTCAACGCTCATGAAGGCTGAGCCTGGTGCAATATATTCGGTCATTCTTGGATTTAAAAAAGCCTACTCAACCTATCCGTGCCCCGATGCGGATACAATTGAACCTGCCGTCACCGACATGGTTGTTACGGAGGACCCTGAATCAGAGAATGACAAGGATTGGGATTATTTCCGCAGTTACGACAACGATGATTACAGCAATGGGGGATGGGCGAATTATAACTGGGAGGAAAGAGATAATCCGTGCAAACCATCCTATTTTTTCAACAAATCGGTAAGCAGGAATGTCCTGGCTTCCGACCTGGGGATGATTGCCAAGGCCGGTAGTGATGGGAACTGGCATATTTTCGTTACAGATTTACTTACCTCAAAACCGTTATCGGGTGTTTCTGTTGAGTTTTTCAACTTCCAGCTGCAGAGTTTGGGCAAAGCCTCCACAAATGGCGAGGGGATGGCCATGGTATCCCTGAAGAAAAGGCCGTTTATTGTAGTCACACACCGCAATGATCAAACCGGGTATCTGAAACTTACCGATGGGAACGCACTTTCACTCAGTATGTTCGATGTCAGCGGCGAGGATGTTGATAAGGGGCTGAAGGGGTTTATTTATGGGGAAAGGGGAGTATGGAGACCCGGCGATTCGATCTACCTGACTTTTATCCTTGAAGATAAATTGAAGCAGTTACCATCCAGCCATCCGGTCAGCATGTCGCTGTATAATCCATCGGGTCAGCTGATCAACAGGATGGTGAGGAACAACCCGGTCAATGGGTTTTACAATTTCAACACAGCCACCTCCACTGATGCACCGACCGGAAACTGGGTTGCAAAGGTGAATGTGGGTGGTGTTGAATTCCAGAAAACCATCAAGGTTGAAACCGTAAAGCCAAACCGGTTAAAGATTAAATTTGACTTTACGACGGACCGGCTCATTAAGGATAAGGTCCCCTCGGCCATGCTAGAGGCGACCTGGCTTACCGGTTCCACGGCACGGAACCTGAAAGCCAAAGTAATGCTGACCCTTTCAAAATCGGTTACGGCGTTTAAAAATTTCCCCGGTTATACCTTTGATAATCCAACAGCAGGTTTTGCAGCCGAAAACATAACCGTTTTTGATGGACGGCTAGATGCCAATGGTCGTGTAATGATAACCCCTTCTATTCATGTCTCCAATATTGCACCCGGGGCGCTCAAAGCGAGTTTCGAAACCATGGTGTTTGAAGATGGGGGAGATTTCAGCATTGACCGGTTTTCAATTCCATATTATCCCTATAAATCCTATGCCGGTATTAATGTTCCCAGTCCCTCCAGTGACGACAAGGTGCTGTACACTGATAAATCCTACCAGGTCGCCTTACTCAATGTTGATGCAAATGGAGTATTGATACCATCAAACCGTTTGAAGGTGGAGGTGTTCAAGCTTGAATGGCGCTGGTGGTGGGATGATTCCGAAGCAGGTTCTGCCGATTTTATCTCCACGGCCTATATCAAGCCATGCGATTCGGCGACCGTGAAAACGGTCAACGGGAAGGCCACTTTCCCGTTCCAGGTTGATTACAATAACTGGGGACGGTACCTGATCAAGGTAACGGACCGGACATCAGGCCATGCCGCCGGAAAGGTTGTTTATGTGGATTGGCCAGGATATTTCAGGATGCCGGGTGGCGAAAAGCAGGCTGCAGCGATGCTTACCCTGACTACTGACAAAAAACAATATAATGTAGGCGAACAGGTAAAGCTTACAATCCCTGCATCCCCTGACGGAAGGGCCCTTGTCACCATCGAAACCGGGTCGAATGTTCTGAAATCTTTTTGGGTTCCTACATCCAGGGGAACGACCGATATCACCTTTGAGGCAACCGGGGCAATGGCTCCCAACTGCTATGCCTTTGTGACCCTCATTCAGCCACATGCCCAGGTAAAGAACGACCTGCCAATCAGGTTGTACGGCGTAATCCCTGTGCCTGTTGAAAATCCGAATACCCATCTCAAACCGGCAATAAGCATGCGGAATGAACTGGAGCCCGGAAAGGAGGTCAGTATCCGGGTGAATGAGGTCAACGGAAAGCCCATGACCTATACCCTGGCCGTGGTGGATGATGGTTTGCTTGATCTGACCAGGTTTAAGACCCCCGATCCATGGAGTGTGTTTTATGCAAGGGAGGCATTGGGGGTGAAAACATGGGATCTGTTTGACCAGGTGATGGGTGCTTTCAGCGGAGAACTGCAGCGGATCCTCAGCATCGGCGGAGATGAAGATGCAATCAACAAAGGCGGGTTGAAGGCTAACCGGTTCAAACCCATGGTCAGGTTTTTCGGACCGTTTGAACTGAAACGGGGACAATCCAAAACCCATTCCTTTATCATGCCCGAATATGTAGGATCGGTAAGGGTGATGGTCGTTGCCGGACAGGATGGCGCCTATGGCAGGGAAGAAAAAACAGTCAGGGTCAAGAAACCCCTGATGGTGCTGGGAACTCTGCCGAGGGTAGTTGGTCCGGGAGAATCAGTGACCCTACCTGTCAGTGTTTTTGCCATGGATCAATCTATCCGGAATGTCACGGTGGCAGTGACCACCAATGATTTTTTCATCGTTGAGGGTGGAAGTACCAAACAACTTTCATTCTCCGGGACCGGTGATCAGGTGGCTGATTTTGAATTGAAGGTTACAGAGAATGTAGGAACCGGCAAGGTAACCATGGTGGCAACCTGCGGCAACCATAAAGCGGAATCTACCATCGAAATCGGGGTCAGAAATCCCAATCCCCGGGTGACCAATGTGTTGGAAAAGGCCATTCTTCAGGGAAAAACATGGACTACAGACTTCAGGGCACCGGGCATGCCGGGAACGAACAGGGGAACTCTTGAAATTTCGAATGTGCTTCCCATGAACCTGGAAAACCGCCTCAGCTATCTCATTCATTATCCTTATGGATGCGTGGAACAAACAATCTCAGCAGTCTTCCCCCAACTTTATCTCGGGGATGTTCTGGACCTCACGGAGGCATCGAAAAAGGAAACGGAGCAAAATATCCGGGCAGCCATTCGCCGCCTGAAATCCTTCCAGTTATCCAATGGCGGACTCGCCGGCTGGCCGGGTGCTCAGTATGCCGATGACTGGGGAACCACCTATGCAGGTCATTTCCTGCTGGAAGCGGAGAAAAAGGGTTTTGCCCTGCCGGTAAACCTTCTGTCAAACTGGAAGGAGTTTCAGCGCCAAAAAGCTGTATCCTGGAGCTACAATGCTTCCTGGTTCAACGATGACCTGATGCAGGCATACCGGTTGTATACCCTTGCATTGGCCAATGTTCCTGAACTGGGGGCCATGAACAAAATGCTTGAAAAGAGCGATCTTTCTGTGTCAGCAAGGTGGCGGCTGGCCGCAGCCTACGATCTTGCCGGTAAGAAGGAGGTGGCACTTCAGCTACTGTCCTCAGCTTCCACCACCATTCAACCTTACCGGGAACAATGTAATTCCTATGGATCCGATCTCCGTGACAAGGCAATGATCGCCGAGGCATTGTGTCTGATGAACATGAAAACCAAAGCGGCCCCATTGGTGAAAGAGATTTCAGCTGCACTTTGCACCGATGCCTGGTACAGCACACAGTCGACCGCATTTGCTTTGCTGGCCATCACCAGGTTCTCGGGAAATTCTTCCGGTAGTGGCATCCAGGCCGCAATACGAATGAATGGTGGTGATCGTGAAGTGCTTGATTCAAAGAAACCACTGCTGACCCGGAATGTAGAGGTTGAACCCGGGAAGAAGGAGATTCTGCAGGTTGAAAACAGTGGGAAAAGCATCCTTTATGCCAGGCTGATCCTGACGGGAATACCTGCGAAAGGGGACTCAACTATGTCGGCAAACGGATTGAAAATATCTGTGGTTTACAGATCGATGAAAGGTGAGACGATGAGGCCTGACAAATTGGAACAGGGCACCAGTTTTATGGCGGAGGTGACGGTCACAAATCCTGGTCTGCGGGGGAATTACCAGCAACTGGCTCTATCGCAGATTTTCCCTTCGGGATGGGAGATCATCAATGCCCGGAGCAGTGATTTGGCTCAGGCTGCCACGGCCAATTCAGCCTTCACATACCAGGATGTAAGGGATGACCGGGTTTACACTTTTTTTGACCTGAATGCTGCACAAACAAAGAGCTTCAGGGTGATGCTCATGGCTGCCTATAAGGGAAAGTTCTATCTTCCCACAACCAGTTGTGAAGCCATGTATGATAACACGATCAATGCCAGGGTTCCCGGACATTGGGTGGAGGTGGTTTCCGCTTCCAGGTAATGAAATTGGGAATAGTAAAGAGAAGAAATGAAAATGAAGGGAATCCCGGGGCGAAGAGTGCAGTGGGCTGGTAAAACACGTACACAAAGGTACCTGATATTTTTCCTTTGGTTGCTGCTGATGATCCTCTTCTGGTTTTCCCTTCCCAAACCCTTGTTCAGGGAGCCGCTATCAACAGTACTGCTCGATCGTGAGGGCAACCTGCTTGGCGCCAAAATCTCTGCTGATCAGCAATGGCGGTTTCCTGAATGCGAAGAGGTTCCGGATAAGTTCAGGCTGTCCATCACCCATTATGAAGACCGCTTTTTTTTCTTTCATCCTGGTTTTAACCCTGTTGCGATCGTCAGGGCTGCAATCCTGAACTTGAAGAACCGCCGGATTGTGAGTGGAGGAAGTACCATTACCATGCAGGTGATTCGGTTGGCAAGGAAAAACAGGGAGCGTACCTTCCCTGAAAAATTCAGAGAGGTGTTTCTGGCCTGCCGTCTCGAATTCACGCACTCCAAAACAGACATCCTGAAACTCTATGCATCTCATGCCCCGTTTGGTGGGAATGTGGTTGGGCTGGATGCGGCAGCCTGGCGCTATTTCGGAACTGATGCCGGTCATCTTTCGTGGGCTGAATCAGCAACCCTGGCTGTTTTACCTAACAGTCCGGGACTGATCTACCCCGGTCGGAACCCGCATTTCCTGAAGGTAAAGCGAGACCACCTTCTCGACCTGCTTTCTGAAAGGGGCATCATCGATTCGACCACGTGTGAACTGGCAAAAAGTGAAAAGCTGCCCCTAAAACCATTTCCCCTGCCCCGGGAGGCTCCCCACCTGCTTGACAGGACCATAAGGGAGGGTCATAAAGGGAACAAGGTAAACACTTCACTCGACCGTGCCATTCAGCGGAGGGTGAATGATATCCTGGACCGGCATGGACTGCAGCTCAGGGCAAATGAAATACACAATGCAGCTGCCCTGGTTCTTGAGGTAAATACCGGAAAGGTGATAGCCTATGCCGGAAACCTGCCTGGTGCACCTGCCCGTGAACATGGCAACGATGTGGATATCAATTCAGCACCGCGAAGTACCGGAAGTATTTTAAAACCCTTCCTGTATGCGGCCATGCTGAACGACGGACTGTTACTGCCCAATACACTCGTACCCGATATTCCGATGCAGATCGGGGGTTTTATTCCGGAAAATTATAACCTGACTTATGACGGAGCGGTTCCAGCAAAAATGGCATTGGCCCGCTCGTTGAACATCCCTGCTGTAAAGATGCTTCAGACCTATGGATATGAGCCATTTTATGCCCTCCTTCGAAAACTGGGAATCACCACCCTCACCAAACCTGCCGACCATTATGGATTGGCACTTATTCTAGGGGGAGCGGAGGCAAATCTCTGGGATCTTGCAGGGATCTATGCCTCGATGGCCCGGACGCTCAACCATTTTTCAGAGCATGCAGGGATGTATAGTAAAGCGGATTTTCATCCACCGGTTTACCTGGTGAATGGTGAAATTCCAAAGCAACCTTTTCAGGATCAGTCTTCCTGGTATGATGCCGGTTCCATCTGGCTGACTTTCGAGGCCATGGTCGAAGTTGCCCGTCCTGATGCGGAACTTCTCTGGCAGCAATTTTCCTCTTCTCACAAAATTGCCTGGAAAACCGGAACCAGCTTTGGAAACCGCGATGGATGGTCGGTCGGGATTACCCCTGAATATGTGGTAGCTGTGTGGGTTGGCAATGCTTCGGGTGAGGGAAGGCCTGGGTTGACCGGAATCGGCGTAGCCGCTCCCATCCTCTTTGATATATTCAAAACCCTGCCGCCAACCGGCTGGTTTAAAACACCGGTGGAGGCCATGATGAGAATACCCGGTTGCCGTTACAGTGGATACCGGGCCACCTCCATTTGCGAATTCACCGATTCAGTCTGGATCCCAAAGCAGGGAGCTAAAACAGCTCCCTGTCCTTTTCATCAGCTTGTTCACCTTGACAAAACAGGCAGATGGCAGGTAAACTCCAATTGTGAGCCAATAGAAAACATGCAGCATCTTTCATGGTTTGTCCTTCCTCCTGTGCAGGAATGGTATTTTCGAAATAAAAATCCCTTTTATAAAGTTTTACCTCCGTTTCGGCCCGATTGTGCCGGCAGCAGTGAACGAAGGAATATGGAGATCATCTATCCGAAAAACAACAGCAGGATCTATATTCCGGTGGACCTTGACGGAAAACCGGGAAGTGCTGTGTTCAAGGTGGCCCACCGCAATCCCGGGACCCTGGTTTACTGGCATCTTGATGATCATTTCATAGGTACTACATCACAGATTCACCAGATGGCGCTTTCTCCCACGCAGGGATTGCACCGGCTGACCCTGGTTGGCCAGGATGGAGAGAACATAACAATACGATTTGAAGTGATCAACGAAAGGTAATCATTCTGGTTCTTTTTTTTACCTTTGTATGGCTAACAACGCTACCATATGATTTTTGTCACCGGGGGAACCGGTCTGTTAGGTTCCCATCTGCTTTTCGATCTTGTCAACTCAGGTCGGCCGGTCCGGGCTATCAAACGTGCCACCAGCGATACCGCAATGGTTCTCAAAGTGTTTTCCTATTACGTTTCCAACCCCGGTGACCTGGCTTCAAAAATTGAGTGGGTAGACGCTGATCTGCTGGATCATGGTGCCATGGAAGATGCGATGGAGGGGATCACTGAAATTTATCACTGCGGGGCTGTTGTTTCCTTTTATCCGAAGGATCACAAAGCCATGCTGAAGGTCAACATTGAAGGAACCGCCAACCTGGTGAACCAGGCGATCGACCACAAAGTTTCAAAATTCTGCTATGTCAGCTCAGTGGCTACCCTTGCAAAGGCCGAAAATAATGGTTTATCCACCGAAGAGACCTACTGGATTCCATCGAAAAGAAATACAGTGTACAGCATCAGCAAATATGGAGCGGAACGTGAAATCTGGAGGGGGATGGAGGAGGGGCTCAATGCTATGATCATCAATCCGTCGGTGATTCTCGGACCCGGTTTCTGGCAGGATAATTCAGGGTTGTTCCGGCTTGTATGGGAAGGATTGAGATACTATACCCGGGGAGTGAACGGATACGTGGATGTCAGGGATATTACCCGGGCTATGATCTCACTGATGGATGGGAACCATTTCGGGGAGCGGTATATCTGTTCTGCCGATAATTTGTCATACCGGGATTTTTTCGGTCTCATTGCGAAGCATATGGGCAAACCTGCCCCAAGCGTAAACGTTCCTCCGGCAATGACATCCATTGCCTGGCGAATAGAAGCAGCCCGGGCATTTATCACCGGGTCAACACCGGAAGTTACCAGGGAAATGGCCACAACCACCTCCCAGGTCTATAAATATTCAAGTGAAAAACTATGCAATGAACTTCAGTTCCAGTTTCGTCCGATGGAGGATTCAATCCGGGAAATATGCGGATTTTATCTGAAAGATATGAACGGGGGCGGGACCAATATGCCACAATGATTGCCAGAATATTCATGTGAAAAAGATCGTTGTCATCGCAGTTCTGTTAGTTTTCCTGGTGAATACCATGGGGTATTGCGTGGTATTCAAATACAGCCAGTACCGAATTAAGCAGGATATGATCTCCTAACTCAGGATGGGCCTTTTCCACCCTGATCTTGTCCTTCTTAAAATTAAATTTCCTGAGAAGGAAACACATTTCCAGCGCATTGAAAAAAATGAGTTTTCCTATTACGGGAAAATGTATGATGTGGTTATAGAACGTAAAAGCGGCGATACGACGCTGTTCTACTGCATCCATGATAAAAAGGAGGAGTCGCTGCTTGCTGATTTCACACTTTATCTCAGGCATACCGGGCGATCAGGGTCATCATCCAAAGACAATCCCCTCCAGGCGCTTTTCCACAACCTGGTTACGCAGGCACTACTTCAAAAAATGGTCCTTCCACTCCGGGGACCAGGTGTAACCATCATTTTTTCCAGATCGCAGGCAGAAATTACCCCTGTTTATCTTGTTCCGCATGCACCTCCTCCTGAATTAGCCTGATTAATTTACTGTTCTGTTTTTACCTGCCACCGAAATGAATTTCAAGGGCGGGTTAGCATTATTTATCTAAATAAATCAAGTTATGAAATCTATTTATATCGTTTGTGTTTTTTTATTTATCGTTGCTTTCCAAACCATGGGTCAGGAAGCAACAACATCACCCTCACCACCGAGAGACACCATTGCCATTCAGAATCTCAATGAAATAGTGGTCAGCGCCCTGCGCATAAACATTCCCCTCCGTCAGATTCCGGCTGCCATTTCGGTTGTTTCGGGGACCCAGGTAAATGCCATGTCAAAAACCATTTCTCCAGATGAGGCACTGAGGCGGGTTCCGGGGCATCGGGGTTTATATCGATGGCATTTCTATCAATACCCAGGGCGGATTTGCCCCCGACCTGTACGATGTGGACTGGGAAACCGTGAAAAATGTCGAGGTCGTTAAAGGCCTTGTGGCATCCCTTTATGGTACCAGTGCAACCGGAGGTATCATCAATATCACAACAAAAGATGGGGGTAGTAAACCTGTAAACAGTTCAATGTATGCTTCGGCAGGTTCCAATGGCTTCAGGAAGATACTTGGGCAGGTTGATGGCACCCAGGGAAATGTCAATTACAGGATTTCCTATTCCCATGTGCAAAGTCATGGTTATCGCGTTCACCAGGCGTCTATGGCATATAACCTGAGCGAAAAACTTACCTGGACTCCTTCGAAAAAAATAAAGGTCATTCAATTACTGACCTATACGAGTTATTTTAATCAGAATTCCGAGGGTATTAATTTGAGCCGGTACGACATGGTTGGACACAAGGCTGCGAATACAGATGCGATCCGTTATAACGAGTTTCATAAGACCCAACGGCTCACTGGCGCTACAATCGTCAGATATGATTTTGCAAAAAACCAGGACATCACCGTGAAAGGATTTATCCGTCTGAATAACTACCAGGAGACCTCCAATAACGGGGATGATTTCAAACCCTATGTAAATCAAGGTAAATCAGCACAATATAACCTTCATTTCGGGAAAGAGAACCTGTTTAACCACCTCAGCCTGGGGGTAGATTATCAATCGATGAAGATGACGGAACACCTGTTTGCAGTTCCTGATGGAGACCATATAAACAATGACCGGGTCGACAATTACTGGAGCGAGGAGGTGTTTGACCTCAACACGACCCTGATCAATCAGGTCATTCGCCAGAGAAGCACGAGACTGTTCCTGATTGATAAACTTGATATTGCAAAAAAACTCTATGCCCTGTTGAATGTTCGTTATGACTATGTATACAACAGGTTGGACTCGTCCACGGTTAGTGACAATAAAACATTTCAGAAACCCAGCACCTCCATGGGCGGTGAACTGGGTGTAAGGGGAGAGGTCGGGAAATCGTTTTATTACGATGTTACCGGGTTTCTCGTCAATTCAAAGGACGAATTCTACCGTTACCGCGTTCCGGGAAGGGGGAATAACACTGCATTCTATGGCAATATGGGGGCAAGTAAAAGATGGGTATTGAGACCTACCTCGCATACGATCCCCTTGACTTTCTAAAATTTGATGAGGCTTATGCCTATTCCCATTTTCAATACACTTCACCCGACAGCGTGAACGGTCACTGGATTCCGCAGTGCCCTGAGCATGTTCTGACGGTGGAGGCAGCAGTCAAGTTCCTTAAACACTTACCGTGACCATAAACGTTCAATATGAATCCAAATGGTATATCCAGGTTGACGATTCCATCTACAACCAATATACTGAAAACGGGATCAAACGGAGTTCATCAGAACGCACTGGATTTACGGTGGCCAATGTAAATCTGAACTATGGCTGGAAACTGGGAACACTGAACGGAGACATCGGGCTGTTTTGCAAAAACCTGTTCGATGAGCAATATTTCGGATTTACTGAACCCAACAATGGCCCGGATTATAACAGCTACCAGGCAGTTCCCGGCCGGGAATTCTTTGTTAGCCTCCGGCTCCGGCTATAACAATCCCTGCACTCACTTGATCAGGTTCCGGTAGTGGTAATACCGGGTTACAATGTCATCGACAAAACCCTCGGTCTTATAATCCACCGGGTAGGGGTCCAGTGAATCATGTTTGGCAACCGGGTTTTTGATTGAACGACGGAGAAGATAATAATCCACGTGGCCGTTCCACCTGTTTTTATTTTTGCCGAATTTTTCAGCTTTTTCCCGGGCGGCCAAAATCTTACCAATGCCTACGTTATAGGAGGCGAGCACAAAATAGATTCGTTCAACCGGGCTCTCAATCTCTTCAGGTAATTGTTTGTCGAGGTAACGCAGATATTTCACCCCCCCCGCAATTTGTTGATCAAGGTTAGCAGTGCTGTCTATGCCGAATTTTGCTGCAGTCTCGGGCATCAGCTGCATCAGCCCGCTGGCTTTGTGCGATGAAATCTGCCCAGGTCTGAAATTCGATTCCTCATAGATCAGGGAGGCCACAAGCCGCCAGTCCCACATAACCTGTTTGGCTTGTTGCCTGATGGCATCGTCAAATGGTGAAAGTTTTTTTCCGGATACGGAGAAATAATCGCTTTGAAGGAAGCCGGCAATTCGCTGGTTATCGAAATAATCAAGGTAGGTTTTCTTCAGGTGCCTGGAAGTTTTATATTCCTTCAACCAGCTATCCACTTCGATGCGCAGGGAATCGGAAGCCATGCCCATGCCCCATCCATAAGCAAATATAGGGAAAGCCAGTACCGAAATGTCAATATTCCGGTAATACCTGTGATATATCATGGCCACATTTTCCTGGCAGATGGCAAAGCGAATGGTTCCGTCCGAAACCCGTTTGATCAACTCCTCCTGGCTGACTTCAGTTTCTTCTTTCAGGATGGCATGCCGATCGGTTTTTTTATAAAAAGCATGGTATTGGGCATTGAGAAACGGATTTTTCCTGACATATACTGTATCCACAGGAAAGTCATTCAGCGTTTTGATTAAACCTGGCCCGTTTTTTCCATTCCCGGATGATTTACGCTGAACCAATACAAGGCGGGTCTCTCCAAATGGTTCGGAGAAACGGACGAGTCTTTTCCCCTCGGCTGAAATAGGCAGATTCAGTGCGATCAGATCGGCGGCCTGGAAACGTAAATAATATTCGAGTTTTGAAACATCCTTACTTGCGATCACCTTGAGACGAACACCGAGATACTTTGCAAACGACTCGAGCAATTCGAGCTGGTATCCCATGGGTTCGCCGCGATAAATGAAGTAGTTGAGTGTGTTTTCATCGGTCAGGGCAATCAGGTAACCGCGTTCCCGGATCCGGCGGAGGGCATCTTTTTTGGTTTCTTCCCGATGATAAAGACTTCGGGTTACAAAAAAGGCGATGGATAGTATAGCCAATCCCAGAAAAATGGACCTGAGAATGATGTATGTCCTTGATCTATTGTTCAATATATCGATTTAAGAGACTTTTCGGTATCTCAGTATGGCCAGGCTGACGATGCAAACAGCATATACAACCAAAGACCAGAAATGGGGGCTTATATCCGCAAATCCGGATCCCTTGAGTAAAACCATCCGCATGATTTTCATAAAATACATGAGGGGGTTCAGCCTGTCAAGGATTTGTGCCCAATGCGGCATGCTCTCGATTGAGGTAAACAGGCCGCTCATCAGGATAAATACCACCATAAAAAAGAACGAAACCAGCATGGCCTGCTGCTGCGTATGGGTGATCGTCGAAATAAGCAGGCCAAACGACAAAATTACAAAAAGATAAACTGACGCCGACAGGAATATTAAAGCCAGACTCCCCTCCATGGGGATATTAAAAAGCAGCTTGCCTATGATCAGGCCAAATGCCAATTCAAACAAGCCGATAATCCAGAAAGGGGTAAGTTTGCCGGCAATGAACTGGATTTTATTGATAGGGGTAACATTGATCTGTTCAATGGTCCCGATTTCCATCTCGCGAACAATGTTCATCCCTGATAGTAAAAGTCCGATGATGGTGATCAGCAACACCAGGATCCCCGGTACCATGTAAGTTTTGTAGTTCAGTTTCGGATTGTACCAGTAGCTGTAGTCGGTTTGAATACTCCTGATACCGGCCATCACAGCCGGGTTTGTGCTTTCAAGCCCCACTTCACGGTTATAGTCGATCAGGATCATGGTCGAGTAGGCGTTGGTGAGACCTGCACTCTGCCCATTGATGGCATTGATGACAAACTGAACCTTTGCGGAGCCCTCTTTCAGCAATTTCTTCTCAAATTTCGCGGGAATCTGGAGGATCATATCGATGTTCCCCTTTTTCATTTCATCTTCGGCCTTTGCATAAGAAAAAGAGGTACTCCGGATAATATAAAACGGCGAACCCTGGAATTTGCTGACAAGTTTTCGTGATGTGCCCGACAGGTCAAGGTCAACGACAGAAACACGGATATGCTTCATTTCATAGGTGGCTGCATTCACCAGGATGATCAGCTGAACGATGGGGACAACAAAAATGATCGGCAGCATGGATTTGTTGCGGAATACCTGCAAAAATTCTTTCTGGATGATATATAGGATGGTTCTCATCAGGTAAGCCGTATGTTGAATTTCTTGATGCTGAGTGCCAGGAAAAGTATTGTAAAACCAATAAGGATCAATGTTTCATGCCAAACATATATGAATCCGTTTCCCTGGAGCATGATGCTTTTCACGATGATGATATAATATTTTGGAGGCATTAAGTGGCAAAACACCTGCAGGATCATGGGCATGTTTTCGACCGGGAATATGAATCCGCTCAGCAGGATGGTGGGCAGCATAAGTACCACCAGGGAAAGCATCATGGCTACCTGCTGGCTGTTGGTGATGTTGGAGATCAGAATGCCGAGCGACAATGCCATGCAGATATAGAGGAAACTCTCGAGCAGCAGTAAAGAAATGCTTCCCATGATTGGCATTCCGAAAACAAGGTTACCCAGTCCCAGAATGATGCATGCATCGATAAAGGCAAGGAATACATATGGGAAAACCTTTCCGATGATGATCTGCGATGGCCGCATGGGGGAGACCAGTAAAAGCTCCATGGTTCCCAGCTCTTTTTCCTTGGTAATGGACAAAGAGGTCATCAGGGCTGAAATCAACATCAGCAACATGGCCATTAGTCCGGGAACAAACATATAAACGCCTTTCAGTTCTTCGTTATACATCATCTTCACTTCCGGAATGATCTGAACCGGCATCTTTTGGGCATTCATTGAAACCAGATAATTATTGATGATCCCGGTGGCATAGTTTACCAGCATATTGGCTGTATTCGGATCGGATGCATCCCCGATCAGCTGGATTCGGGCCTTCCCGGTCTTCTCCAGTTTTTGTGAAAAACCCGGTTCATAAATGATAGCCAGTTTTACTTCACCCTGCCTGAATGCCGGGTCGATCTCCGCCACCGAGTTTAAATTCCGTTCAAGAATAAAGTAACCCGAGGAGAGAATTTTGTCGCTGATCTTTCGGGTTACCACATCCTTGGAGGGATCGTAGATGGCAATTTTTGCGTCCTTGATCTCATTGGTAAGCACATAGCCAAACAACATCAGCTGAACAGCGGGCATGCCAAACAGGATCAGCAGGGTACGGTAATCCCTGAAAATATGATAAAACTCCTTAATGACAAATCCCCTGAACCGTTTCATACCATCTCCTTGTTGGTTGCCCAGAAATAGAAAAACCGGGAGGCAGATATCAGCAACGGCACTCCCATGGTTACATAAAAATTATAAAGCCAGGCCTTGTTGATCACATCAAACCGGCGCAACATAATACCACCAGTTATCATGATGGCCATCATCAGGTAACCACGCAGGTTAAAAAAGGTAAAGGCACACGGGTAGGGGATGTTGAGTCCTTTGATTCTTTTGATATGCTTTTTTGAAATCTTAGCAAATAACAGGACATAAAAAAAGAGGCCAAAGAACAATCCGCCTGCCAGGCGCCAACCCAGGTACTGGTTGTTCTGAATGAGATAATTCAACCCCCGGCCGGCCAGAATTCCTCCGGCAGTGGTCCAGGCCAATCCGGCAATCAGCAGCAATGTGTGTTTGCTGACGGAGGGTTTTGCTTTGTTCAGGAGTTTTTTCAACCGTGATGGATCATGCATTTTTGGTAACTAAAATCAGTTATCTCAGGCAACCTTTGCCCGGGCCAGTTTGATGAACACGTCGTTCATGGAAGGGGCACTGAATTGTCTCTTCAGGTTGTCGGGGGTGTCGAGCGCAGCAATCCGCCCGTCAACCATGATCGAAACGCGGTCGCAATATTCAGCTTCATCCATGTAGTGGGTGGTCACAAAAACAGTAATACCGTCATGCGCCGCCTCATAAATCATATCCCAGAACTGCCTTCGTGTGATGGGATCAACGCCCCCGGTAGGTTCATCCAGGAAAACAATTTTTGGATTATGCAGGATAGCCACCGAAAAGGCGAGCTTTTGCTTCCATCCCAATGGGATATCCCTGATCAGTTTATTGCGGGCGGCTTCAAACCCGAGCCGCTGCATCAGTGCCTGGGAACGGGAGTCGATATCTTTTTTCCTCAGGCCATAAATTCCGCCATAAAAACGGATATTTTCATACACCGTCAGATCATCATAGAGAGAAAACTTCTGACTCATATACCCGATGTTCCTCTTCACCTTTTCACGCTGGGTATATATGTCGAAACCAGCTACCCGTAATGTTCCGGAGGTTGGATAGGATAAGCCGCACAGGATCTTGATGGCGGTTGTTTTACCTGCGCCATTGGCCCCGAGGAATCCAAAAATCTCACCCTTTTTAACCTCAAAGGTCAGGTGATCATTGGCCACGAACGAACCAAATTTCTTGACAAGGTCTTTTACGGTAATAATATTTTCATTGTTCACTGTCATGGCGCCGTCATCAACTCCATAAAACAATCTTCAATTGTGGCTTCAACCGGCGAAATTTCAACCGATTTGTGTTGCATTTTCACCAGGAAATCAGACAGGTCCCCCGTGTCAATATTCTTATCATGAAAAGCAACATGCGCTGTTTGTCCGAAGGCAAATACACTGTGAACCCCGGGATAGCTCCTGAGTTCACCAAGCAGTTTGTATATATCACCTGCTTTCACCGAGAGCAGGGACAGCGGATAATGGTGGATGATCTCTATAGGGGTGCTGATGGTCATGATCCGTCCATTCTGGATCAGGGCGACCCGGTCGCACAGGCTTGCTTCATCCATGTAAGGCGTAGAGACTAAAATGGTTATTCCGGCCTCCTTCAAACGTTTCAGCATCTCCCAGAATTCAAGCCTTGAAACAGCATCAACCCCGGTAGTCGGTTCATCCAGGAAAAGTATATCCGGCTTATGGATCATGGCACATGACAAGGCCAGTTTTTGTTTCATACCACCCGACAATTTCCCGGCTTTCCTGGTCTTAAATGGCTCGATCTGCCGGTAAATGTCCTTGATCAGATCATAGTTTTCCTCAAGGGTGGTCCCAAAAATGGTAGCAAAAAAGTTCAGGTTTTCCTCTACGGTCAGGTCCTGGTAAAGTGAAAACTTACCTGGCATGTACCCGCTAATTTTCCTGATTTTTTTGTAATCTTTGACCACATCATGGCCTTCAACACTACAAGTTCCTGTATCGGCCAAAAGCAGTGTTGTCAGGATACGAAAAAGGGTGGTTTTGCCGGCTCCGTCGGGACCAATGAAACCGAAAAGCTCACCCCTGGCGACATCAAAGGAGATGTCGTCAAGGGCAAGGGTTTCGCCAAATCGTTTGGTTACCTGCTGTACATGAACGGATTTAACCGGCATAATTTAATTCTGTGGTGCGATGCTTTTGGTCCAATAGGTGTTTCTCCCGAGCAAAGAAATTCCGACATATCCGCGAATTTTCAGCTTGTTCGAACTTTCAAACTGGATGTAGCATTTATAGGTTTTTCCGTTTTTGGGGTCATAAATGGTGCCGCCCGACCATTCATCCTTCCCGTCAAATGAAAAGTTTTTCATATTGACCAAACCGACGAGCGGGGTTGATTTCAGGCTGGCATCTGGATTTTCTTTATCGGTTCGTGGCAATCCGGTGATGGAATCGAGGGGGGTTCTGAGCCATACCAGTTTACCGTAATACTTACCATTCTCTTTATAGAGGGTCATTTTTCCGGTTGCTTCCTGGTTTAGCCAGGTGCCAACGATATCATCGGCTTTATGAATTTGTGCGGAGGCATTCATCCCCGTCCACATGGTCACAAACAGGACCAGTATTAATGCTGAAGTGGTTTTTCTCATCGTTTTTGTTTTTGGTTAATTAGTGATCAATTTTATTTCACCGGGCATGCCGATCTTTAAACTGCCGTCATTCATTACCCGAACCTTAATGGCATAGACAAGGTTCACGCGTTCCTCCTTGGTTTGGATTGTTTTGGGTGTAAATTCAGCTGACTGAGAAATCCAGCTGACGATGCCCTCCATTTTCGAGTTGGTTTTTTCATCCTTGTCGATCCGGACCTCTACCTTGTCGCCGATCTTTATGTGGGGTAATTGTGTACCGCTGATATAAACACGAAGTTCCATTTCACGCAAATCGGCAATTTTGTAGAGCGGTTTCCCATAGGTTGTCACCTCATTGTTCTCAGCATATTTTGTCAGTACAGTTCCTCTTAATGGATTGATAATCCGGGAATTCTTGATTGATTCAACTACCTGGGCAATCTGTTGTTCTGTGCTGCCGATCTGATCCTCGATGCCCCTGAATTGTGTCTTAATCGATGCAACCTGTTTCTCGATCATGTTCAGGCTGGAATTGATATCATCAAGTTGTTTCTGGGTTGCCGCACCATCTTTAAGTAACCTGATGACCCGGTTTTTCTCGATCAGGACATTCTCCCGGTTTTGTTCCTGAACAGCAATCTGAGAAAGGAGATCTTCCTTCCGTGACCCGGTAGCGTTTTTTTGTTCCATGATCTGCAGTTTCTTCAGATGCAGGTCGGTAGTATCAATGTAACCCACCAGCTGGTTTGAATCGAGCAACTGTCCCTCTTCCACATTGAACTGCATGATTTTTCCGTTGGCAAGCGAAGAGATCGTGACCTCGGTAGCTTCAAACGAACCATAGGCATCGGGATTGTCCTTTCCGCTGCTGCATGACGACAGAAACGCTACCACAGTAAAGATTCCCAAAAGATATTTTTTCATAGGTTTTAAGTTGTTTCGGAATATGATTACAATTTTCCAAGATTGTATAAATAACTGATCCTGGCTTTGATCAGCTGCAGTTTGTGGATTTCAAGACCCATCCTGGCCTGGGTTTCATCGTTGACGCGGAGAATATAATCACTGGAGGTGATCACTCCGTTCGACAACTGTGATGAGGCGGTTTTGGTTATCCCGGCCCGAAGCTCAACGAGTTCCTGATCTCTCAGAAGCAGATCGGTCAGTTTTGTTATATCGGTCAGATTTCTCTGCGTGGTAACCTTTAAATTTTTATCAAAGGTCTCCTGCTGGTTCTTAATGATATCCCCCTGGATGTCATATATCTTTTTTTCATTTTTGTTCGCATTCCAGTTCCAGGGATTCCATGTAAGTTTAGCTCCTATCATGGCCATCGGTGCGATGTCGGTCGCAAGAAAATTATAGCCCGGCCTGCCAAAACCAAATTGACCAAAAGCCCATACCTTTGGATTCCACTTCGTAGTGACCATGTCTTTCATCAGGTTAGCACGATCATGCTGAATACCATACACTTCAAATTCGATGCGTTTATTTTCATAATCAAGGCCCGGTACCGAGATCACGGGAGTTTTAAATGACGATTTCTCATCCAGGGGCAGGGTGATGAGTTCTGAAAGCATACGGATGCTTGACAGCCGGTCCATGGATAATTCATAAATGTTTTGTTCAAGTTTGATAATCTCCGCTTTGATCAGGTCGGAGTTCATTTTAAGGGAGGCCCCGTTCATCACCGCCGACTCCACTTCGGTAAGCTTCGATTTCAGCTGCTTTCTTGTCTCCTCCAACAGTCTGACGTTCTGCTGGGTAAGTAAGATGCTGAAATAAAACTGGTTCACCTGGTCTTTTAAAAGATACAGGGTTGCATCAACGTTCTTTTTATCAACATTGAGATTGAATTTTTCCAGTTTTTTCTGGTAGTTGGTCACATTGCCATCATAAATGGATTCACTGATGTCGAGGGTGAGTTTATACTGGTCCTTCGGTATTACAGGCCCTTGCAGCTGAGGAAGGTTGGCCGGTAACTGGATCACCACCTCTGTTACCTCATTTTGCCATGATGCACTTCCATTGACATTAAACTGGGGAAGCCAATTTTTATTCAGGTTTTTAGTGCGGAGATCACTCGATTTATCCATCAGGGAGGCCTGGCGGTTCAGGGGATATGTTTTCTGTAATTGCTGATAGCAAAAATCAAGCGTTATGGAATCCTGTGCCACGGAGGTCAGCGACAAGGCCAGGGCCAGAATTGCCATAGGGAACCTGAAGAGAAAGATGTTATTTGCCAAATTTTTTTTCATAGCCTTTTAACGCATTAAGAATAAATTCCGGAACCACCGTCTTTCTTTCATCATAAAACTGATTGATCTGTTCGTTCGAAAAACCGAAAACTGTGCGGATAAGGGGGTTGGCAACCACCGGAAAAATACTGAGTGCCAGGATGTTGATATAGAGATGGAAAGGATCAATGTCCAGGTTGAACTCTTCTTTAACCTGTTTACGGAGCTGCTCCATCAGGCGTTCGGGTGAGAGTTTCATCTTTAGAAGCAACGCTTTGATCTCATCCGGTTTTTCGTACAAGCCGTTCAGAATAAAAAGGGGCAGAAAGGAGTTTTGCGACAGGAATGAGATGTAATAGTTCAGGAAGGTCTCGATTTTGGAGCTGAAGGAAAGTTCAGAGAAAAACACCTCATTCAGTTTCGCCATGAGCCGTGAAAATGCATCCTCAAAAACGGCCCTGAACAGGTTATCCTTGTTCCGGTAATAATAATGAACCAATGATTTATTTACTCCTGCCTCGTCGGCAATCTCCTGCATACGGGCACCATCAAATCCTTTGCTGTGAAAGATCTTCTTTGCTGCATCCAGGATGCGTTCTTCAGTGGATGAGATTGTATTTTCCATAAAGGTTATCCAGAGGATTGATCATTTGGTTTAACCAACTGGTCAAAGATACGGTAAATTTTTTTATTTCAACAAATTACTGAAAAAAATTATTTTGGAATTTTAATCTTCTGACCTAATTGAAGGCGGTTGGAGTTTTTGAAGTTATTGATCGTTTTTATCTGGGATACAGTTACATCAAACTTGTCGGCCACATCCCACAGATTGTCTCCCGACTGGATTGTGTACCAGGTGAATTTCTGTCCCGTTGAAGGGGGTTTCTTTGTTTTTGATGGTGATTCGGCTTTAACAGTGTTTGGAGTAGTTGAAGCCTGGCCGTTGGACACCAACCTGATTTTTTGTCCAATAGTAATTTTTTGACTGGTCAGGTTGTTCCATTTCGTCAGTTCCGATGTGGTGCAATGGTATTTATTGGCGATTGATCCGAGACTTTCACCGCTGGTGACCACATGAATGGTTTTTGGAGTCTCATCAGTTTGAGTTGATTTTGCTGAAGATTTCTCAGCTACCGGCTCAGGGGTTGCTACCTGGTCGGTTTTTTGCTTAACTGACGTGTCTTTTGAAACAACCTGGGGCACATAGGTTGAAGTTACGCCTGAATCCCGTCCTCTCTGGCTGGCCGGTTTGGTGTAAACCAGTATTTTTTTCTTGGGCTTGAATGAATTTTTCTTGGTGTTGTTCAGGGATTTTAACTCGCTTACCGACATATGAAACTTTTTGGCGATCGAGGCCATGGATTCGCCGCTTTTGACGGTATACAAGTCGGCTTCACGGTAATTTTCATAAATGAGCTTCATCATCGAATCCTTCTGCAGTCCGCTTTGAGTCCGGTAAGCGTAAAGTGCGGTTTCATTGTTGATGAAGTCGCCGATGTGTTTTTTACGTAAACGCAGTTTGTAGGGATTTTCAGCGCTGGCCGGAATAAACAGGTGTTTGAAAGAGGGATTCAAAAATTCGATTTCATCCATCGGAATATTCAACATTTCCGATATTTGGCTGAATGAAAGCGGATTGCGTACAGTTACCGTATCCACTTCGTAGTAAAGTATGCCTGGATCAACCGGGTAGATCTTATGTTCGTTTGCATAAGTTATCACATAACTGGCTGCAATAAAGGCAGGAACGTAGGAGGCTGTTTCCCGGGGCAGGTATTTTTGTATAGCCCAGAAATTCTTTATTCCTCCCGAACGTCTGATGGCTTTATTCACATTTCCGGCTCCAGAATTGTAGGCCGCCAGGGCAAGGGACCAGCTTCCGTAAATGTTATACAGGTCGGTGAGATGCTCACAGGCGGCAATGGTTGCCTTGAAAGGATCAAACCGGTCATCCACGTACGAACTTACCTTCAGTCCGTATACTTTTCCGGTTCCGTACATGAACTGCCATAAACCTTTGGCTCCGGCAGGCGAATTGGCAGTTGGGTTCAGTGCAGATTCAATGACGGCCAAATATTTCAGCTCCAGCGGCATGTTATACTTGTCAAGCTGTTCTTCAAACAGGGGAAAATAGATCTGGGATAAACCAAGGATTCTTGCTGTAAGCTTGCGTTTTCTCACGGCATACAGTTCGATAAACTTCCGAACCTCCCCATTGTAAACAAATTCAAAAGGCGACTGATCATTCAGTTGGGCGATGCGTTCACGGTAAACGGAATCAGAAAAAGAGGGAACATCGCTATCGGTATAGGTACTCCAGTTCTGGTACTGGCGTGCATTGGGAAACAACGCATCTTCAAAGATCTTAAGGTTGGCCAGGCTGTCAAGCATGATCACAACCCGGTCGTCAGTAACCAGTTTTTGATTTTTAACAACTGAATCGGTGCGGATGGTATCCTGCGCAATCAGGGATAAGGGTAAACAAAATATCAGGAGGATAAAAAAAAGGCTTTGTTTGAAAGTCATGCAAATAAAGGTTTAACAGGGGATGAGGTTTATGGTCATCGTCACTTAATAAACGTCATTTAAGTGAAAATAATTGCCAACAAAGTTAGTGAATTTGAAAGTACGGTAAAAATACTAAATTTGTGAGACCAATCTGCCCTGAATGAAAAAGCTGAACTCCCTGATTTTCCTGATCTTTTTGTTTGCCAATTTTTCCTTTGCCCAGGATTCTGTCACCAGCCCCAACGGGAACTTAAGGCACGAGATGACCCCCGAAGAGCGTCTTCACATAAGCGAAATCGGAAGGAATTTTATTGAAACTAATCCGCCATTGGCCTCTGTCAGAAATGTTGCCGAAATTGACCGGGTGCAGGGAGCCCTGGTACGTTACCCGTTTGGAATCCCGATCGCGTTGATCAAAGAGATGGCCACCGATCTCACTTTAACCACCATTGTGGCCTCCGCAGGGCAGAAAAACACGGTAATAAACCAATATGTTGCAAACGGGGTGGATACCAGCCATTGTAATTTTCTGATTGCTCCATCCGACAGTTACTGGACCAGGGACTACGGTCCATGGTTTGAGTCGGACAGCGCCAACCAGATTGGGATCGTTGATTTTCCATACAACCGTCCCCGACCCAACGATGATGAAATCCCTAAAAAAGTAGCGGAGATGCTTGGAATTCCCTGGTTTGGTATGAACCTGATCTCAACCGGCGGAAATTACATGACCGAAGGGCACGGGGATGCTTCATCAACGGAATTGATATGGGAGGAAAATCCCACCCAAACCCATGACCAGGTGGCTCAGAAAGTTCATGATTATCTTGGGATAGAGAACTATTTTGTGAGACCCGACCCCAATGGCACCTACATCGATCACATCGACTGCTGGGGAAAATTTCTTGCACCCGACAAAATCCTCATCCGCAAAGTACCCCCGTCACATCCGCGGTATTCGGCCATTGAAACAGCAGCTGCCTTCTGGGCAACCACCAACAGTTCGTACGGGTATCCCTATAAAGTTTACAGGGTCAACACCCCCAATGACCAACCTTATACCAATTCAGTGATCCTCAACAACAAGGTACTGGTTCCGATTATGAACTCGGACTGGGACGACAGTGCACTGGCTGTTTACCAGGCAGCCATGCCGGGATACGAGGTGATTGGTTTCATCGGGAATCCCTCCACTCCCTGGGAGTCGACCGATGCTTTGCACTGCCGGGTGATGGGAATTGCCGATATAGGAATGCTCTACATAAAACACATTCCCCTCTCCGGAAACCAGCCCTGCGAAAACGATTGGGTGATCAATGCCGACATCCTTGCCTGCAGCAAATTGCCGGTCAGGAACGATTCGGTGTTCATCTGGTACAAAGTCGGAAACGGAAGTTACCAGCCTGTTCCCATGCTGAATACTTCGGATAACCATTATACCGGCATCATTCCCTCACAGCCGGGAGGGAGCGTGATTCAATACTATCTTTCTGCAGCCGATGAATCGGGCCGTCATGAAACCTGCCCCCTCATCGGGCCGGGCGATCCCTTTACCTTTAATTCGGTTTACACCGATATCACGGCGGTTCCCGATACCCTTTGGTTCCTCACAGCTGACGACGCCATTAACGGAAAAATTTCTCAATTGCATAACTACACTTCCGGCGCGATTACACTGAGCAGCGTTCAGCAGCAGGGAAATTACTGGCATGTCGACTCCATGTCGGTTTCCGCCTTGCCGCACCTGGTGAACACGGGCGACTCTGTCGCTATCCGGGTTAAAGTTTACCTGATTGTGGATAACCTGCCGTCAATGACATATTACACCGATTCACTGGAGGTAATCACCAGCCAGGGCTCTCAACATGTCATTATCATGATCAACGAAGATCTTTTGTCGGAGGTGGCCGAACATGCAGGCGATCATCTTGGGGAAAGCTACCCAAATCCCTTCACCGGATTCACAAACCTTCCATTTATCCTGGAGAAACCCGGGAGGGCTGAATTGAGTATTACAGATATGCGCGGAACAGTAGTGAGGGTTCTTGGTGCCGGAACCTATGAAAAAGGGATTCACAGTGTTAGCTGGGATGGAACCGGTGCTTCAGGAAACATATTGCCCGCCGGTGTGTATCTTTATAAGCTGTCAACCGAAAGCAACGTGCAATACAAACGGGTGGTGATTATCCGTTAGCCCGTTTTTCAGGCCGCATCTGCGGAAAGAACAGAACATCCTGGATAGATGCCGAATTGGTCATGATCATGGTGAGCCGGTCAATGCCGATGCCGAGTCCTGCCGTGGGCGGCATCCCGAATTCAAGGGCGCGCAGAAAGTCTTCGTCAAGCACCATCGATTCATCATCACCCCGTTTTCCGAGTTCCAGCTGCGACTCAAACCGTTCACGCTGGTCAATGGGGTCGTTCAGTTCTGAAAATGCGTTACAAAGTTCCTTGCCGTTGCAGATTGCTTCGAAGCGTTCAACCAGCCCCTCTTTGGTGCGGTGTTTCTTGGCGAGCGGGGACATCTCCACCGGATAATCGGTAATAAAAGTCGGCTGTATCAGGAATGGTTCACATTTTTCTCCAAAGATCTGGTCGATGATTTTGCCTTTGCCCATGGTTTTATCGATAGGGACCCCAATTTCCCGCGCGATTACTCCGAGTTCCGTCTCTGATTTGCTGCTGATGTCAATTCCTGTAAAATGTTCAATGGCTTCGAACATCGTGAACCGTTTCCAGGGACGTTTGAAATCGATCAGGTTTTCGCCAACCCGGACTTCGGTTTTTCCGTGCAGGTCCAGGGCTATTTTCTCCACCATCTCCTCAACGAGGTTCATCATCCATTCATAATCCTTAAAAGCGACGTAGAGTTCCATTTGTGTGAACTCAGGGTTATGGAAACGGTCCATCCCTTCGTTGCGGAAATCCTTCGAAAATTCATAAACACCGTCATATCCCCCTACGATCAACCTTTTCAGGTAAAGTTCATTTGCGATCCTGAGATACAGGGTCATATCCAGGGCGTTGTGATGTGTTTTAAAAGGCCTGGCAGCTGCGCCGCCGTAAAGCGGCTGAAGGACGGGGGTTTCTACCTCCAGGTACGTTTTGGCATTCAGAAAACTGCGCATTGAATTGAGCAGCACATTGCGCTTCACAAACACGTCGCGCACCTCCGGATTGACGATCATATCGACATACCGCTGGCGGTAACGCTGTTCGGGATCGGTAAAGGCATCAAAAACGGCATCTTCCTTTTCCTTCACAATCGGGAGCGGACGCAACGATTTGCTCAGCAGTGTGAGTGACTTTGTATGAATGGTGATCTCTCCCATCTGGGTGATGAATACAAAGCCAGTCACCCCAATAATGTCACCGATGTCAAGCAGTTTCTTGAATACTGTATTGTAGAGCGTTTTATCCTCTCCCGGGCAAATATCGTCGCGTTTAACGTACAGTTGTATCCGGCCGCTTTCGTCCTGAAGTTCAACAAAAGAGGCGGCCCCCATGATACGCCGGCTCATGATACGGCCTGCAATGCTTGCCTGCTGGTATAGGGTAGGATCTCCGGGGAAATTAATTTTTATGTCAGCCGCCCTGGTATTGACTTCAAAGGTTTCGGGTGGATAGGGGTTGATGCCAAGCCTGATGATCTCATTGAGTGAATTTCTGCGTATTGTTTCCTGTTCGGTTAATCCGGTGCTCATGGTGCCAAAATTTTGACAAAGATAAGGATTTTGCAGAACCGTTCAGGCTCAGGAGAGCACGGTATGAAGAATATGGTGCGATTGAAGCCCTTTGAAACCCGGGAGATGGAGCTGATAGTAAAGGAGGATGGTCTCAAGAATGTGGTCGCGTTCATCAGGTTTGATCAGTTTTTCGCTGCTTTGATAGGGCCCTGACCGGCATGATTCAAGCAAGGAATGGAGGAGGAGACTGCTTCGCTGATCAATGTAATGCGGGTGCTCAGGAATGGCTGGCTGGAATATTCCCTCCCTGAGATTGAAGATCGGGAACCCGGATGAATAATTCGACTGCGGGAAAATACCAAGATGGGTACAAAGTTGAAGGGCAAGCCAGATGTGAAAATTTGAAACAGGGGAACTGGTCCCATCCAGTTCCAGGCAGGCAGCCCACAGGAATTCAAAGAGTGAAGGATTGGGTTCCTCCTCACGGATAGACTTGTATACCAGCTCATTGACAAAGAGAACCACGGAACTTTTCCGGATATCGTATGGGATGGATTGGTAGGGATGCGCAAGCCTGATCTCTTTCACTGATTGCAGGGAGTTCCGCTCCTTATGATATACCACCAGATCGAGCAGGGTGAGTGGCTGGAACAGTCCGGGTTTGATCTTGGATTTAGGGTTTCTCACCCCTTTGACCAGGTATGATTGCAGACCAAAAAGCGCAGTATAAATTTTTACAATCAGACTGGTTTCAGCGTACCTGGTTGAATGAAAAACGATGCCTCTTGTTGAGTGCAGCATCAGTTGATGATGAGGATTTTTGTGACCACCTTTTCAGCCCCGCTGTCATTTGCAGCATAAACCAGGTAAACACCGGTCCGCGCTTTTTTACCATCGAAATTTTTACCATCCCAAACGGCTTGTCCGCCTTCGGCACGGGTTGAATAGACCAATACCCCATTGATGTCGGTTATCCTGACTTGTGCGTTGTTAACCAGTCCTTTCACCGCAATGTACCCTTCATAATCAGATTTGACCGGGTTCGGGAAGGCATATACATTCTCGTTGGTATCTCCGCCCGGAGTGGCCGGTGCCCTGAAGGAGATCACCCCTTTGTCGGTACCGTAAAACACCTCCCCGTCATTGTTGATGGCGATGCTGGTGATGCGGTCAGACAGGAGCGGGCTGTTTTCAGCAGTAAAGTGATATATTTGCTTTGTTCCGTCTTCGGAGAAAAGGAATACTCCTCCGCGGTCGGTTCCGATCCACTTCTGGTTGGCTCCATCCACTGCAATGGCCGTCACAGTTTCATTTTCAAGCAGGTATTGCACATTGCTGCCCTGGGTGACCAGGATGCGCTGGGCATCGAAATTCTGACCGGGTTGAAATACATTCTCGGGAGAGTAAAAAACAGCAACACCCTGTTCGGTGCCAATCCATATTTCCCCCTTTTTGTCTTCCGCCATGGTTAAAACCGTTGTTCCCGGGATATTGCCGCTGCCTACTGCCGAATTCAACAGGGCGGACCTGTCGTCGGAAGGATTATCTGGTGTGCCATTGTCGGTAAAGACCATGATCGAATTTGGGTTGGTGTTCCCATATCGCATCTGGATCCACTTCTGGCCATTTTTATCAATGAGGATCTGACCCAGGTCGCTTTCATTCACTATAGGGATGTTAAACCCGGTCCACTGTGCTCCCTTCTTCATGGAGAGGCAGTTGTTGTTGTGGCAGGTAACGGCCCAAAGGTTTCCGGCTGCATCAAAGGCAATGCCCCCTACACGGATATCGGAGGTGTCGGAAGAGGTATGATGGCCAAGGGTGCTGTTGCTTTCATTGTATCGTTTTACAACGGAATCATTGTATAATTCAAGCAATCCCCTTCCGAAAGATGCCGCAAAAACGTGTTTGCTGTCGAAGGGATCAACGGCAATGTTTACCACATCGTGGGCCTGGTTCATTACAGGGTTGTTGTACCCGGCAATGTTGTCCCAGTTGGTATTGTTGAAATGGTACACCTGCGGGGCAATCCAGATCGGAATAAAAGAAGCATCCCTTCCTCCCGGGGCAATATAAAGATCATTTCCCCAGCAGGTCATGCTGAAGGCCAGGGCCGTGGATGGTCCGCTCAGATTAAGACGGGTGACGCTTCCGGTGACGGGCTCAAAACTGAGCAGTCCGGAGTAGGTGTCGCCCACCCAAAACAATCCGTCCCGGTCGGCAATGGCATCCTGCGGGTAGGGTGAACCCGGGAAATAACTGTAAATTTTTGTGAAAACCTCCAGGGAGGGATTATAAACCGTGACAAAGTAGTTATAGGAAACCACCAGGTAATTATCGGTTGACTGCAGATGCATCACCGGGTTAAAAAATTCGGGTTCCCAGCGGCTCCAGTTCCCGTTAGAGAAGGTATACATCGTATCGGCTACTTCTGATCCCTGCTTTTTGTTCACGAACACCTTCCCGGCAAAGTAGGTGATGGTGTTATATTTTGCGGTGGTATCCATCCGGGCATCCTTATGCCAGGCTGCAAAATTGGTAAGGTTCACATCCTTTGAGTAGGCCTTGTAGATCCCCTTTTCCGAAGCGGCAAACAGGGAATCGTTCCCATCTTTTGTGAGAGCGAGCACGTTGACCTGGCTTCCGTCCTTCCCGATGTAATAGGTGTCGAGAATCTCCTCCCTGTTGATGTCGAGAACCACAATGCCGAATCCGCAGGACAGATAGGCGTTTTTCCCGATAAAATAGATATCGTTGATGGTTTTATTCCCCAGGATGGGCTTGCGTTTTATATCAGAAATATTGATGATCGTGTTGTTCTTAATCAGGTCGATGTTGGCATTGCTGTAAGCGATCACCAGGGTCTGGTATTCCTTGTTGTAGCGGATGGTACTGATCCCGATATCGGAAAGTCCGTTTATCTTCGTGATGCGCACGACGCTGTTGTCCTCTTTGTCAAAATAGAAGACGGCATAGGGGGTGGAGGCATATATTTTACTCCCGGCATCGGTCACTGAGTTGACCAGGGTGTAGGGGAGTTCGTCGCGCCATTGTCCGATGGGAACGGGTTGTGCAAAAAGCTGTAAAACACCTGTGAGGGTTAACAGGCAGGTGAGAGCGTATCGGAATTGATTCATGAATGCAGTATTTCTGGAATTGTGATAAACAGTAATTTAAAATAACTGATTTTTCATTCATTTATTGTGAAAAACCAGCGGTTTTAAAGGATCATTCCTGCTGCAACCGTTTCGTTGGTTGCTTCATCAATGAGGATGAGGCTGCCGGTGATCCGGTTGATCTTATAGGGATCGAAGAACAGCGGTTTTGTCGTGCGGAGGCGAATGCGGGCAATTTCGTTCATCTGCACGGTTTTTTTCTCTGTTATTTTCTCCAGCGTACTGATATTCAGAACATAATCGATCTCCTGCACCAGGCAGCGAACATCCCTGGTGGTATGCTTCAGGGCATATTTTCCCTGAAGCTGCATTGGCCGGGGATTCATCCAGCAGATCATTGTATCAATGTTGCAGCTCTCCTGGGGAATATCCATGGCACCGGCGATCATATCGCCCCGGCTGATATCAAGGTCGTCCTTCAGGGTAAGGGTGACCGACATGGGTGCATGTGCTTCTGAAAGGTGCGTGCTGAAGGAATCGACAGTGGCAATTTCGCTTTCCAGCCGCGACGGGAGCACCATGATCTTATCGCCGGGAAGAAAGAAACCGCCCGCAACACGCCCTGCATACCCCCGGTAATCGTGGAACTCGTCCGATTCCGGACGGATCACATACTGCACCGGGAAGCGGGGATGCACCAGGTCGTGATCCTGGCTTATGGGAATGGTTTCAAGGTGATGGAGCAATGTTCCGCCCGAATACCAGGGCATATTTTCCGAAGGTTTAACTACGTTGTCCCCTTTCAGTGCGCTGATGGGGATAAATCGCATGTCCTGGTCAGGAAACACCTGACTCGCAAAGTCCTGGAAATCGTTAAGGATCCTGGTGTAAACATCCTCCCTGAAATCCATCAGGTCCATCTTATTGATGCAGACGATGATGTGCGGGATTCCAAGAAGGGAGGCGAGAAAAGTATGGCGATGCGTTTGTTCAATAACTCCATTGCGGGCATCGATCAGTACGATGGCGGCATTGGCCGTGGAGGCGCCGGTCACCATATTGCGGGTGTACTGGATATGCCCGGGGGTGTCGGCAATGATGAATTTGCGCTGGGGCGTAGCAAAATAGCGGTAGGCCACATCGATGGTGATCCCCTGTTCCCGCTCGGCGCGAAGGCCATCGGTAAAGAGGGCGAGGTTCAGGTATTCGCTCCCCTTTTGCACACTGGCGCGCCTGACTGCATCGAGTTGGTCCTCAAAAATGGATTTACTGTCATACAACAGGCGGCCGATGAGGGTGCTTTTACCGTCATCCACACTGCCGGCAGTAGTGAAACGGAGCAACTCCATGCCCAGGTAGGCGTTGTTCGAAAAGGTCTGTTCCATCAGAAATATCCCTCCTTTTTCCTGTCTTCCATGGCTGCTTCGGAACGTTTATCATCGTACCTGCCTCCGCGTTCGGTTACACGGGTTGCCGCGATTTCCTGGATGATCTCCTCAACCGTATCGGCAGTGGAAAGGGTAAGCCCGGTGCAGGAGATGTCACCCACCGTACGACAACGAACCCGCCGGGATTCGACATTCTCCGTCGGTTTCATCTCCATAAAGGGTGCTGCGGCCAGCCAAACGCCGTCGCGGTAAAACACATCGCGCTCATGGGTAAAATAGATGCTGGGGAGGTCGATGTTCTCTGCCAGGATGTATTGCCATACATCCATCTCTGTCCAGTTGCTGATGGGAAAAACACGGAAATGTTCTCCCATCCTTTTTTTCCCGTTGAACATGTACCAGAGTTCCGGTCTTTGATTCTTGGGGTCCCATTGCCCGAACTCATCGCGGTGAGAAAAAAAGCGCTCCTTGGCCCGGGCCTTCTCTTCGTCACGCCTTGCCCCGCCAATGGCTGCGTCAAACTTATTTTTTTCAATCGCATCGAGAAGGGTGACCGTTTGCAGCACATTGCGGCTGGCATTGATTCCCTTTTCCTCTACGGCCCTGCCTGTATCGATCGACTCCTGGACGGAGCCCACCAGAAGCCGGGCATTGACTGATTCAGCCATGCGGTCCCTGAACTCAAGCGTTTCAGGGAAATTATGACCGGTATCGATATGCAGTAAAGGAAATGGAATCCTGGCAGGGTAAAAGGCCTTGCGGGAGAGATGCACGAGAACGATGGAATCTTTTCCACCCGAAAAAAGCAGCACAGGGCGCTCAAATTGTGCTGCCACTTCTCTCAGTACATACATTGCTTCCGACTCCAGCTCCTTCAGGTGAGTCAGTTGATAATTGTTCATAGTCTTAAAGAAGGCAAAATTACATTTTTTTGTCAGACAACCTCGCCCAATAACGTGGCCGAGGTGGCGTGGGAAATTTTTACCTGTGCATAGCTTCCCGGACCCGCACCGGTCTTTGTGAAAACAGCCACCTTGTTTTGAGAACTTCGTCCAAAATACTGACTTTCGGAGCGTTTTGACTGTCCCTCCACCAGGATATCCAGGGTTTTACCGATCTCATTCCGGTTGCAAGCCAGCGAGAGTTTCTGCTGGAGTTGAATGATCTCTGTCAGCCTCCGCTCTTTAATTTCCTCAGGAACGTTGTCCTGGAGGGTATCGGCAGCCAGTGTTTGCGGCCGTTCCGAATATTTGAACATGAAGGCGGCATCATACCCCACCCATTCCATCAGGGACAGGGTCTCCCGGTGATCCTCTTCCGTTTCATTACAGAATCCGGTGATGATATCCGTGGAGATGGCGCAACCGGGAATGATCCGTCTGATCGTTTCAATTCGTTCCATGTAATCTTCGCGCGTGTACTTCCGGTTCATCAGGTCAAGCATATGATTGCTTCCGGATTGGACAGGAAGATGAAGGGCTTTGCAGAGATTGGAATGGGCGGCCAGGGTATACAGCAGTTCGTTGGAAATGTCTTTGGGATGGGAGGTTGCAAACCGTATCCGCATCAGTGGACTTACTTTGGCCACCTTTTCGAGCAGGTGTGCGAAGGTGGTCACCTCATCCCCGCTTTTCCAGTGATAGGAGTTGACATTCTGGCCCAGCAGGGTTATTTCACGGTATCCCTTTTCAAAGAGATCAATGGATTCACGCACGATCGATTCGGCGTCGCGGCTTCGTTCCTGGCCACGGGTAGAGGGCACCACACAGTAGGAGCAGTAGTTTTCACAACCCCGCATGATGGAGATAAAGGCGGAAACCCCGTTGGAGTCGATCCGTACCGGGTTGATATCAGCGTAGGTTTCCTCAATGGAGAGGATGGTATCGATGGCTTTCTGACCACTGCCAACCTGCGCAAGAAGCTGCGGGAGATGCCGGTAGGAGTCGGGCCCGGCAACCAGGTCGAGCAACTGTTCCTCCTCCATCAGGGCTGTTTTTGTACGGTCGGCCATGCAACCCAGTAAGCCGATGATGAGGTGAGGTTTTTTCTTTCGGAGGGATTTGAAGTAATGCAGCCTTTTTCTCACGCGATCCTCCGCATTTTCGCGGATGGAACAGGTATTTACCAGTACGATATCAGCCTCGGTGACCTCCCCGGAAAGCGCATACCCCTTATCCGTCAGGATGGAAGCAACAATTTCACTGTCAGATACATTCATCTGGCAGCCATAGGTTTCAATGTATATTTTTTTACAATTTTGCACGTTTGCTGTTACCTTATAGTCAAATGACCGATTAAGCATAAAAATCCGCGGCAAAGGTAAGGATTAACTTAATTGTCTTACTTTTGCACCGGATTTCGAGCACTAAATACGGTATCCATATGACGAAGAACTTAGTTATTGTTGAGTCTCCTGCAAAGGCAAAAACCATTGGCGGATTTCTGGGGAAGGATTTTACGGTGAAGTCGTGCATGGGGCATGTGGCAGATCTTTCCAAGAAAGATCTCGGGGTTGATATAGAACATGGATTTATTCCCAACTACATTATATCACCTGATAAGAAAAAGCTGGTTGCTGAATTGAAAAAGATAGCCCAGGCTTCTGAATGTGTATGGCTGGCATCTGACGAGGACCGCGAAGGGGAGGCCATTTCGTGGCACCTGATCGAAGCCCTTGGACTGGACAGCGCCAAAACCAAACGCATAGCCTTTCATGAAATAACCAAATCGGCCATTCAGGAGGCCATTGAAAATCCGAGGGCCATCGATAAAAATCTTGTTGACGCACAGCAGGCGCGCCGGGTATTGGACCGGCTTGTCGGTTTCGAATTGTCGCCCCTGCTCTGGAAAAAGATCAAGCCATCACTGTCGGCAGGCCGTGTGCAATCCGTAGCCGTCAGGCTGATTGTTGAACGGGAAGATGAGATAAAGAATTTTCAGAGCACCTCGGCATTCCGCATCGCAGGCGATTTCCTGGTTAAAAACGGGAATAAGGTCAGTGCAGTAAAAGCTGAACTGAACAAGCGGTTTGTTAAAAAAGAGGATGCTGTTGCATTCCTTCAGAAGTGTATTCCATCAGTTTATACGGTTGAAGAGGTTGATACCAAACCATCCAGGAAATCTCCGTCGCCCCCCTTTACTACATCCACATTGCAGCAGGAGGCCTCCCGTAAACTGGGATTTTCGGTAGCCAACACCATGCGGGTAGCACAGGAACTCTATGAGTCGGGGATGATCACCTATATGCGTACCGACTCGGTGAACCTTTCTGATATGGCATTGGCCATGTCGCGTACTGAAATCACGGCCTCTTTTGGTGGAGAATATGTTAAAACCCGCAAGTTTGCGACAAAAACCAAGGGGGCCCAGGAGGCGCATGAGGCCATTCGCCCGACTTATATGACCAACCGGACCATCGAAGGTGACAAATCGCACAAACGGCTGTATGAGTTGATCTGGAAAAGGACGATCGCCTCTCAGATGGCAGATGCCGAACTTGAAAAAACCAATGTCACCATCGGAATTTCCGGTGCTGCCGAAAAGTTCATCGCAAAGGGAGAGGTGATCAAATTCGACGGGTTCCTGAAGGTTTATATGGAATCGACCGACGAGGAAGATCAGAACGGGGAAGAGGGAATGTTGCCCCTGATGAATCCCGGGGACAAATTGGATCTGACCGAAATGAATGCCCAGGAAAAATTCACCCAGCAGCCCTTCCGGTACACGGAGGCCATGTTGGTGAAGAAGCTGGAAGAGTTGGGTATCGGGCGCCCCTCTACCTATGCACCTACCATCTCCACGATCCAGAAAAGAGAGTATGTGGTCAAGGAGGATCGCCCCGGCGTTTCCAGAAGTTATACCCTTGTGACCTTGAAAAAATCGGTCATCACCGAACAGGTGAAAACGGAAAATGTGGGCTATGAAAAGTCAAAACTTTTCCCCACCGATATTGGAACCGTCGTAAATAACTTCCTGGTTGAGAATTTCAACAACATCCTGGATTACAACTTCACCGCCAATGTGGAAGAGGAATTTGACGAAATTGCCGAAGGGAAGATGGTGTGGAACCAGATGATCAAGGAATTTTACTTTCCGTTTCACAAACAGATAGAAGGCACACTCGAAAATTCGGGAAAGGTGAGTGGTGAAAAACTGCTTGGCAAGGAACCCAAAAACGGGCTGAATGTTTTTGTAAAGATCGGACGGTATGGCCCTATGGTACAGGTTGGTGATGCCGACGCTGAGGAAAAACCAAAATTCGCCTCCCTGAAAAAGGGACAGAGCATCGATTCAATCACCCTTGAGGAGGCACTCGAACTCTTCAGGCTCCCCAGGGCCGTAGGTGAATTTGAATCCAAGGAGGTTACGGTCGCCATCGGGCGGTTTGGCCCCTATATCCGCCATAATTCGCTCTTTTATTCACTTCCCAAGGAGGATGATCCACTGACAATTGAACTCGAACGTGCCTGTGAGATTATCCGGATCAAAAGAGAGTCCGACAGTCAGAAGATCCTGCAGGAATTCACGGAGGATAAATCGGTGATCCAGGTTTTGAATGGCCGTTATGGAGCTTACATCACCTTCAACAAGGAAAATTACAAGATTCCGAAAGGGAAAGATCCCAAGGCATTGACCCTCGAGGAATGCAAGAAAATAATTGCTGAAACACAGCCCTCAAAGTCTAAATCGAAGAAGAAAAAGTAATGTCCCATGGATATTTCTGCTTTTTTTGAACCCCTCGATCTGGGTGAGATCCCCCAGAGTGGTGAAACGGCCGGCCAGGCCCGCCTTGGAAACGTAATCGGTATCTATTCCGATGCCAGCGATTTCCCCGATTATACTGCATACGACATTGTTCTGATCGGCGTGAAAGATGACCGGAACGCTGTGGATAATGAAGGATGCGGCATGGCTCCTGACCAGATACGTAAATACCTTTACAAGCTGAATCCCGGGCCCCATCCGATTAAACTGGCCGACCTCGGAAATATCAAACGCGGCTACACGGTGTCTGATACCTATTTTGCCCTGAGTTCAGTGGTGGCTGAGATGATCACAAACAATGTACTCCCGGTAATCCTGGGCGGAAGTCAGGATCTGACCTATGCCAACTACCAGGCCTATCAGAGCCTCGGACAGATTATCAACATTGTCGCGATCGATCCCATGTTTGATCTGGGAAAATCAGAGCAGGAGATGGATTCCCAGTCCTACCTGAGCAACATCATCCTGCATCAGCCCAATTACCTTTTTAACTACGCCAACATCGGCTATCAGACCTATTTCATTGACCAGGATGCGCTCCGGCTCATGAAAAACCTCTTTTTTGATACCTACCGGCTTGGAATCGTGAACGAAAGCCTCGAGGAGGTAGAACCCATCGTGCGCAATGCCGACATGGTCAGCTTTGATATCTCCGCCATCCGGAATTCAGATGCACCCGGCAACGGGAATGCAACGCCCAACGGATTTTATGGAGAAGAGGCCTGCCAGATTGTACGATATGCGGGACTCAGTGATAAACTGACCTCCATCGGGTTTTATGAAGTCAACCCAAAGTATGACCGGACCGGCCAGACGGCTCACCTGGTAGCCCAGATGATTTGGTATTTCCTCGATGGATATTACCAGCGCGCCCACGACTTCCCGTTTAAAAACGAAGAGGATTACCTCAAGTACCGGGTAACCATCAGCGATCACAAAGAGGAGATCGTTTTTTACAAGAGCAAGAAGACCGACCGGTGGTGGATGGAGATCCCGTTGCCTGCCGAACAGCGGATCAAATATGAGCGTCACTACCTCGTTCCCTGTTCCTATAAGGATTACCAGACAGCCTGCGAAAACGACATTCCCGACCGCTGGTGGATGGTTTATCAGAAATTAATGTAGGGGTTAGCCATTAGGAATTAGCCATTAGGGATTGGTCATTGGTCATTCATCCTTTATCCCAGTCTTTCCGGGTTTGCGGTCACAAAGCTTTTCCAGCCCGAAAATTTCTTTCCTGTTTCCGGAATTCCTTTTTGAAAATAGTGGCACACGGCGGCAGCCAGGCCATCGGTGGCATCCATCGTCTCCGGGGCTTCGCGCAAATCGAGCAGGCGGGTGAGCATTGAGGCGACCTGCTCTTTTGAAGCGGCCCCTTTTCCCGTGATGGATTGTTTGATTTTCCGGGGGGAGTATTCAAAAATCGGGATCGACCGGGAAAGCGCTGCCGCAATGGCAACTCCCTGTGCCCTGCCCAGTTTGAGCATCGACTGGACATTCTTTCCAAAAAATGGAGCCTCAATGGCCAGTTCATCGGGATGATATTCTTCAATAAGCCCGATCACCCGCTCAAAGATCACCTTTAACCGAAGGGCATGATCGTCATATTTGTTCAATTTCAGCACCCCAAGTGAAAGCATTTTTATCTTGTTCCCGGTTACGGTGATCAGTCCGTACCCCATGATGGTCGTTCCCGGGTCAATTCCTAAAATGATGCGTTCACTTGCCATAATTTGGATGATAAACATGCCAAAAATACAGAAAATAAATGGTGGATGGAGCGTGTGGAACGCTTAGTTTATGCGGATTTTTCGAACAGTGATTCCGCCACAGTCAGATCGGAGGGATGGGTAATCTTCAGGTTTACCGGGTCGCCTGGAATCAGGTGAATGGTTTCGCCGATGCTTTCTGCCACGGTGGCATCATCGGTAAAACGTTCCTCCCAGGGTTGTTCATAGGCTTTTTTGATCATATCCACCCGGAATACCTGAGGGGTCTGAACCACCCGGTATACGTTGCGGTCCACAGGAAGACTTGTCTCTCCTTTCAGAATCCGGATCGATTCGCTAAGCGGAATCACCGGAATGCAGTTCCCGAGCTTCGTGGCTGTCTGAAAGGCCTGACGGATCAGGGTCGTGGACACCAGCGGCCGCACGCCGTCATGAATAGCCACCAATCCTTCGCCCGGAATAACGGATAAAGCCTGTCGAACTGAATGAAAACGGGTTTTTCCGCCGGCAGAAAGGGTGTGAGGAACATTGAATTGATATTCTCTGCACAGGGTTTCCCAGGCCGGGAATTGATCGGGGGGAAGTGCCAGAACAAGGGTGATGCCGGGATAAGCTGTATTGAATGCCTTGATGCTATGCATCAGCATCGGCTTGCCCCTGAGTAGAAGAAACTGTTTGGGAATCCCGGCGTTCATCCTGGTCCCGATGCCGCCCGCCACGATGATTGCCGACTTTTTCAAAAAGAGGGTGTTGAATTAAAGAATCAGCATCGGATTGCCGTAAGTGAAGAATTTGTATTTTTTCTCCACGGCCACCTCGTATGCCTTCATCAGGAGATCATATCCTGCAAATGCAGCAACCATCATCATCATGGGTGACTGCGGCATATGGAGGTTGGTGATCATGGAGTTGGCAATGCTGAATTCGTAGGGAGGAAAGATGAATTTATTGGTCCAGCCCCGGTAAGGTTTCAGATTTCCGGAAATGGTCACTGACGATTCAATGGCCTTCATGGTGGTAGTTCCCACTGCAACGATACGACCTTTGCGGGCCATGGAGCGATTTACGATCTCAGCCGCTTCCGGTTCAATAATCATTTCTTCCGAATCCATCTTATGCTTGGTAAGATCTTCCACATCGATGGTACGGAAGTTCCCCAGTCCCAGGTGGAGGGTGATTTCGGCAAATGAAACTCCTTGCAGTTCAAGGCGTTTTATGATCTCACGGCTGAAATGCAGTCCGGCTGTCGGAGCGGCCACTGCGCCCTCATGCTTGGCAAAAATGGTCTGATAGCGTTCTTCATCCTCAGAGGTTGCCTGGCGGTTATGAATTTTAGGTAACGGGGTTTCTCCCAGGCGCTGAATGGTTTTTTTGAACTCTTCGTAGGGGCCATCAAAAAGGAAACGGATGGTTCGGCCGCGGGAGGTCGTATTATCAATAACCTCGGCTACCAGGGAATCATCATCGCCGAAGTATAGTTTGTTGCCGATTCTGATCTTCCGGGCCGGATCGACCAGCACATCCCAAAGGCGCGATTCGCGGTTGAGTTCACGCAGAAGAAATACTTCAATCTTGGCTCCTGTTTTTTCTTTTTCTCCATAGAGACGGGCAGGAAAAACCTTGGTGTTGTTGATGATAAACACGTCGTTTTCGCCAAAATAATTCAGGATGTCTTTGAAATGTGCATGCTCGATTGTCTGTGTTTTACGATCAAGCACCATCATGGGCACATCGTCTCTCTGTTTTGCGGGATGATTCGCAATCAGATCGGGAGGAAGGTGGAAGCGAAACTGAGATAATTTCATGTTATCATGCCGTTAAAAAGGGGTGCAAAGGTAATGGTTTTTTCGCTAGAAGTCAAGCTTTTTCTCATTAAAATCAACGGGAGAGGCTGACCATCAGCCCTGCTTGAACAGATCGATAAATTGTTCACCCTGGTCAATTTTCAGATGATGTGCCTGAATACCAAGGCACTGTGCTCCTTTCACATGAACGAGGGTGTCGTCAATGAAGAGGGTTTCTGAGGGATTCAATCCTGCATCGTTGAGCACGTAGGTGAAGATTTCCGGGGAGGGTTTTTTGCAACCGAGTTGGAAAGAGAAGTATGCCTTTTCGAACAGGTCATCGAAATCATGATAACCATATCGCCTGAAATCTTCCACATATTTCAGATAATGGATCTCGTTGCTGTTACTCAGCAGAAAGATGCGGTAGTGTTTTCGCAGTTTTTCAAGAACCCTGATGCGGGGTTCGGGGATCTCGAGCAGCAGGGCATTCCATGCATCATCAATTTGTGCATCGGAGACCGGGTTTGGAAAAAATTGACGGAGAGTATCCCTGAATACCCGTGATGTCACAACGCCGGTCTCAATGTCCTGAAATAACCTGGCTCCCGATGCAGCATATTCCGGAGTAAAGGCCTGCAATCCCAGAGCTAAAAATTGCTTTTCCGTTCGTTTGATGTCCAGGTTACAGATCACACCACCAAAATCAAATATGATGTTTTTGATTTGAGCCGGACCTGAAATCAGGGATGCCGGATGGGATATTTTTGACAGATCGGGTTGCATAGGAGGAGAAGGTTGTGCCATCAATGATTTTGCAAAAATCGTAAAAAATATCTATTTTTGCACCCCCGCATTTCGTATTTGGCGCCGAGCATCGCTCCGGTTCGTCAACCGTAATTCGAGAGGGCCCATAGCTCAGACGGTTAGAGCAGTAGACTCATAATCTATTGGTCCCAGGTTCAAGTCCTGGTGGGCCCACAAAACAACCCTAATTACCAAGTAGTTAGGGTTGTCTTTTTAAAATGGTGTGGTATTTAATCAAAAACTGAACTGAAACATCAAGGGAGTAACAACATGAATAAACGATCAATGAAAGTGACAGATCTCGATTTCTCAGTTAGATGTTTGAATACATTAAAAGTGAACAACATTGAATACCTGGGCGAATTAACACAATATTCGCTCTCAGACCTGGCTAACTTCAAAGGTATGAGCCGAACGACCATCTATAAGATCATTAAAATGCTTAATGACAACGACTTGTCATTAAAAGGGGAGGCATTGTAACAGAAAGAATTGACAAAATAGCAGAATGAATCTGGATGGAGGAATATTAACACAGAAATGCCCGGTATTACTGACCCTCTCCTTCTTCCGGGTAACGAAATTCCAGCCTCCAGTAAATCAGCTAAAGAATGGAGGGAATGGAAGCGAGAAACATGCTCACAATGAAACCCGGATGGAAATCCTGCCAGCCAATGAACAGTGTTATCAGCGCAGCAAGTGAAACTCCACCTCCCCATCCCTCTTTCCAGTAGGCAAGAACAAGACCCGCGAATGCAACCATCAGTGTAATGGCTAAGAAATACTGCCCACTGATCAAGGTTATCACCGGGTTTGGACTGTGATTTCGGATCTCTTCAACAAATTCGTTGACCGTGATGTAAAGAAACAATGCGACCAGGAGGGCGCCGTAAATCCTGGCAATCCATGGAATCCGGAAAGTCAATCAGATTGCGAAGGATAACCTTTTATACTTTTTTTCAGTAATTTATTGTTGATTCGTCCGGTAAGCTTTCGTAAATTTGACAAAGGGCAATCACATTCAATGACCAACGTAAAACCATCATGGAAACGATCAAAACCAGGAAGGGCCTTGAAGAGAGGATCAAAAAAAATTCGGCTATAGCTTTAATAATCTTTGGAGTCGCAATTACTCCGTTGAGTTGCCGTAAAAGCGACCACTGCGACCAAAATAGCCCGGTCTCCATTCAGAAAATGGAAAACTACTATAACGTTACCCTGGATTATTCGAATACCTCACATCGTGAGATGGGCCGTCAGTTTGCATTTGCCATCAGACAAGCAATGCCGGACTATGAGGCGACCATTGATTTTTTGTTAGCTATGCACATGGTTTTGCTTGAGAATTTGAAAGATCCATTAACGTTTGCCACTGTCAAAGAGCGGGCTCAAATAATGTATGAAAATCTCGATAATGACTATAAAGATGAGATTGCGGGCATGCAGGAAGTTTTTAACTATGATGTTGACAAACTGGTGGATGGGCGGCTCTCGAAGAATGAATTCCTGATTTATCAACTGTTTTCAGAAATCATGCGGCCGGAATCCTGCTCTGCATCTGCAGCAACCGGCAGTGCGTCTGCAACTGGAAACACGATCATTGCCAGAAACTGGGACTGGCTCAGCATGGCGCGTTATGGCATTGCTTATCTGCACGCAATCACCACGTACAAGAACGGCAGCAAGACAATAACCAATATCGGACCTCTGGGGCAGTTAAACGGTCTTACCCTGTTCAACCAGCATAAACTATTCGGTGCGGTTATCAATGCAACAACAGGTGCCCCTTATCCAGAAGATCTTTCAAACAGGCGCTCCCTGTTTTTTGACC